>Ga0153929_1000016_pt1 | contig 118959 bp, 95 predicted proteins | sample TSNJ013MetaG_FD_104689 | JGI IMG/M metagenome (GOLD analysis project Ga0153929, IMG submission 104689) | Attine ant fungus gardens microbial communities from New Jersey, USA - TSNJ013 MetaG | ecosystem: Host-associated > Fungi > Mycelium > Unclassified | place: USA: New Jersey, Wharton State...
CAATTTTCCCGGGCATTCAAGGTGGTCCGCTGATGCACGTGATCGCCGGCAAGGCCGTCGCGTTCAAGGAAGCACTGTCGCCTGAGTTCAAGGCCTATCAGCAACAAGTCGTTGAGAACGCGCGCGTGCTGGCTGAAACGCTGGTCAAACGTGGTCTGCGGATCGTCTCGGGGCGCACCGAAAGCCACGTGATGCTGGTCGATCTGCGCGCGAAGAAGATCACCGGCAAGGCAGCGGAAGCGGCGCTCGGCAACGCGCACATCACGGTCAACAAGAACGCGATCCCGAACGATCCGGGGAAGCCGTTCGTCACGAGCGGCGTGCGTCTGGGCTCGCCCGCGATGACCACGCGCGGCTTCGGCACGAAAGAAGCGGAAATCGTCGGCAATCTGATTGCGGACGTGCTCGAAGCGCCGGAAGACGAGGGCACGCTTGCTCGCGTAAGACAAACCGTCGCGGACTTGACGCGCCGCTTCCCGGTTTACTCGGGCAAGCTATCTGGTTGATATGAGTAAGTGGCGGCGCCTGTGGAATTGGCGCCGCCGCTTTGGCAAACGAGCTTGCACGCTCGACATCCCGCTGTTCTGCAAATCGTCTGTTACGCCCTACGTCCGGCTTACTGTGCGGGCAAAATCGCAACGAGCTAGCGAAAGCTGCGCTCATCCATCTGGGCGCGCCCGCGCCTCATCCCGTCTCCTCTCCATACAACGCGCGGCACGTTCCTGCCCAGAGCGTCACCGTGAGAATTTTTCGGAATTCAGCCATTTGTCGTTCGACATTCTTGCTAGACAATCCGAGGCCCGTCACAAACGGAAGCCGTCTGTAAGCCGCTGAACTGACTCGTCACCGGGTAGACCCGAAGCAAGTCATAAGCGCGCCTTAAGCAAAGCTGCAATAGCGTGCTGTTGGCGTGGACGGCAAGCCAAAGTGATAACGAGGCTCGCGATCCGCAATCATCTTTACCGCCTTTGTGCGCTCGGTGAAAGCACAGACGCAACGATTGCCATAACGAAGAACGCAGTTTATCTGCCAGTCATGCGGATTCGCTCTGCTTCAAGCCGTGCGTATCTCTCTGCCAGCAATTCTTTTATTCGAGTGAATGCGAGTCAATAATTCCCGGCGCTGGGCGCCTCGTGGTGTCAGGCGTTGGATCATCGCGGCGGCCGCGCTTCTTGCCGCGGCTGTCGTTCGCGCACTGTTGCATCCGGTACTCGGCCCGGTCATGCCGGGGACGGCCTTTCTCATCGCAGCCGTACTCGTGCAGTACTATTGCGGGCTTGCGCCTGCTGTCAGCGTCATGCTGGCTGGCTTGTGCATCGCGGATTATCTTTTCGTTCCGCCTTACGGACGCCTCGATTTCATTGACCAGTCCGATATCGTTCTGTTGGTCTCTTACCCTTTCATTACGGTTCTATTCATCACGCTCGTCGAGCGGCTCAGGCGCGCGCAGTACCGCGCGAAGCTGCTTGCCGCAGTGGCGCAGTCGCGTTATGAAATGCTGCTGCGTCACGACAACGAGCGGCTGCTGGCTCAACGGTCGACCGATGAGATGCATCGCTTGCTGCACCACATCGCTCAATACAACCGCTCACTCATTCTGATCAAGGCACTCGACGCAGCCACCAGCGTCGAAGGAAGCCTTCTGGCTGCGTCGTCGCCTGTGGTTGCCGATAGTTCTATCGACATGCAGTCGTTCAGCGCAGGCGTCGTGTTCGGCCGGAAGCATGCACATGTTCATCAGGAAGACCTCGCTCGCGTAGCCGACCGACTGGTTCCCGGGCGGCATCGCATGCGTTTTCGTTCGGATGGCCATGACTGGCGCCCGGCCGAATGCGTTTGTGAACGATTCACTACGCCGCCTGGCGATTTTCTTATTCTGCGAATGGAAGAGCGATCGTGACGCAGCCCAGCTTCAAGACATCACAAAGCGGCGATCACGCTGTTCTCCTTCTGCATGGGCTTTCGAGTTCGCCGCTCGAGCTACGCTTCATTGCCCGTTTTCTTGGCGACGAAGGTTTTACAACGCACACGCCGGAGTTGCCCGGTTACAGCGCGGGCACCGGACACCTGTCGATGGAACAGTGGATCAGCGCAGCGGTGAGTGAGTTCGACGCACTCGCCGCCCGCTATCGGCATGTATCGATATGCGGACTTTCGATGGGAGCCACGCTCGCGGCAGCCGTGGCGCACCAGCGGCCGGATGCACGTGCGCTACTGCTACTTTCGATCACGCTCGACTATGACGGCTGGGCGATTCCGTGGTACCACTTCCTAGTGGACTGGTGTTACTACACGCCACTGCGCTCGCGATACAAGTATCGCGAGCACGAACCCTATGGCCTCAAGAACGAAGCGTTGCGTTCGAAGATTGCACGTGCGATGCAGAAGAGCGGTATCAGCGAGGTCGGGGCCGCGTCGATCGCGATGCCCGCGCTTCACGAGGCGAGCCGTCTCGCTTCTTTGGTAAAAAGGATAACGAAGGAAATTTCGAGCGATTGCCTGATCATTCACGCTATCGACGATGAAACGTCGAGCCCGCACAATGCGGAATTCATGGGCGCGAATGTCGGCGCTTCATTCCTCCGAACGATCTGGCTCGATGACTCCTATCACATGATCTCATCGGATAACGAGCGCGAGGTCGTGGCACGCGAATGCGCGCTTTTCTTGCGGGAAAGCGCGGCTGCCGGCACTTGCGCCGATAATCCCACGCCCGTCGTGTCGCGCGCGCTGGCGCGGCGGCTGCGTCAACTGGCTTCAATTGCGGAGAAGGCGTGAAGCGCACCGTCATGTCACGCGGCGTTCGCGCGCGCGTTGCGGGGCGCATTGCGCATGCATTGTTATGGGCCGCTGGCAGCGTCAGCGCCGCCGAACCGCAAGCACAAGCACAAGCGCAAGGTGACTGGAAAGTCGCGGTCGGGCCAGGGCTGTACTTCTTTCCGGCGTATCCCGGCTCCTCCCGGCTCAAGCTGTTTCCGCTGCCCGCGCAAGACATCTCGTGGCGCGATCGCATTTTCTCTCAGGGACCGGATGTGCTCGGCATCAACGTGCTGCATGGCGAGAACTTTCACGTCGGCACGTCGTTGAGTTTCGATTTCCAGTCACGCATCGCATCCGACGATGCCCGGCTCAAAGGCTTGCCCGATGTGCACTACGGGCCGAAGTTGCGCCTCTTTGCCGATTACACCTGGTGGGCGTTCACCGGCGCGGCGGCGGTCTATCAGGACATCGCCGGAACCGGCCAAGGCATGACCGCCATGGCCGATTCATACATGTCTGCGCCGCTCGGCAAATGGCTCGTGTCGATGGGACCGGGAATCACATGGGCCAGCGAGACGTATACGGAGACGTTCTTTGGTGTGAACGCGCAGGAAAGCGCCGCGTCGGGGCTGCCGCAATACGCCACTCGATCGGGCCTGCGTGACGTCCACCTGAATGTGAACGCCACGTATGAGATCGACTCACACTGGTCCGCGAACGTTGCGGCGGTAGTCGGACGGCTCGAGAAATCCGCCGCGGGTAGCCCGATTACGCAGCGGCGACTGGATGTCAATGGAATGGCGTCGGCGGTGTACCGCTTTTAGAACGTTCGTTGCGGTATGGCGTTAAGACAGCGCGTTTCCGCTGCGACGAACAAGACGCGCCTATCGAAACTCAAAAGGCCGACCAGTCCGCGCCGGATAACGCCGGTGTCACCGGCGGCTTCACGGCGCCCGTTGCCTTGGGTGGCTTGTTACGCAGCAGCGGTCGCGTGACTTGAGGAGCTACCGCAAACGTCTGGCCAGTGCGAAACACGGCGACCGCTTCGGTCAGTTGCTTGGCCTGATCCTCCATCGATCCAGCCGCGGCCGCCGCCTCTTCGACCAACGCGGCATTCTGCTGCGTCACCTCGTCCATCTGCGAGATGGCCTGATTCACCTGCTCGATACCGCGCGTTTGCTCATTCGATGCCGACGCAATCTCGCCCATGATGTCAGTGACGCGCTGAATCGCGGTACCGACCCGCTGCATCGTTTCGCCTGCCTTTGCCACTAACTCCGTACCGGTCTGAACGCGATCGCCCGACGCTTCGATAAGTTCTCTGATCTCTTTCGCAGCAGTCGACGATCGCTGCGCGAGGCTGCGCACTTCGCTCGCGACGACTGCGAAACCGCGGCCCTGTTCGCCCGCGCGCGCGGCTTCGACGGCGGCATTGAGCGCGAGAATGTTGGTTTGAAACGCGATGCCCTCGATCATGCCGATGATCTCCCCGATCTTCCCCGAGCTTTGCTCGATCGCGTCCATCGTTTGAATGACTTGCCCGATGATCGCACTGCCTTCGTTTGCGACGCCATTCGCGTTGTCGGCGAGGCCGCTTGCCTGGATCGCGTTCTCGGAGTTCTGCTTGACGGTCGCAGTGAGTTCTTCCATGCTCGCCGCGGTCTGTTCCAACGATGCCGCTTGCTGTTCGGTGCGTGACGACAAATCCGTGCTTCCAGCCGCGATCTCACCCGATGCCGTTCGAATGACGTCGACGGACTCCTTGATTCCATTCGCGAGCGAAGACAGCTTGGCGAATGCGGCTTGTATCGAACGCATCAGGGTCGCGAGTTCATCGCGGCCAGCGGCTTCGACGCGATGAGTCAGATCACCTTGCGCCAATGCGGTCATTGCATCGAGCGCGTCCTTGACCGGCTTCGTCACCGAGCGCGTGATGACCAGCATGGCGGCAATCGCCATGAGCACGGCCGCGATGGTTGCCCCAAACGAGAGCAGGCACGCACGATCGTAGGCGGCATTCGCTTCCTTCGCGGACTCGTCGGCCAACTGAAACTGGTAGGCAACCATCGCGTCCAACGCCGCGAAATACTGGCCTTGGGCTGTTGTGAGCGGTCCGGCGATATACGCCCGGGCATCGTCGACCCGACCTGCGATCAACATATCCACGGCGACATTGCGCGCGGCGGTGTTGCGGCCACGCGCTTCGACAAGCGCGTTGAACAGTTCATGACCGCGTGATGACGAAATCATCCGTCGAACGTGTTCAAGGCGCTTCGAAGTTGATTCGGATGCCTCACTAATACCGGCCTTCATCGCCTGAATATCTTCCTGACGTCCCGTGATTGCGGCCCGCTGCAATCGCAGAACGGTCTGACTTGCCGAGTCCTTGGCTTTGGATATCTCGGCCGCTTTGACCATCCGGTCTTCGGTGATAAGCGTGATCCCATTGTTGAGCGTGCGCATGTTGAAGAAGCTGATCGCAGCCACGATCACGAGCATCGCAACGACGACGCCAAAGCCAACGGTCAGCCGCGTGCCGACCTTGAGATGGTGCAATTTGAACATTGATGAATCCCAGAGCCGGTTATTAGTATTAGGGCAGAGCAGGATGGACCAGTCGACAAAAACCGAACAGTGGAGTGCTGCTACCTGTCGATGTCCTTTCAGTTATCGACGGCTCGAGAGAAAACTTTATCTATTTGGTTAATTTTCAGCCGGAGGTAATGTAATAGATACCTAATACATGAATTTCTCGCTGGCTAGTGGATGCGACGCCAGCGCAAACAAACACTCGACAAACCAATTAACCGGAAGGTTCGTCACAACGCTCTCACAGGATTCGACGCGATGAAGTCCTTGAAGGTTTCATATGCCGGGCCCTTCGTCACGCCGTCGGCGAGGATCAGGCCGTAGTCGACGTCGATCATCGTGAACATCATGATGCTTTCGAGGTTGTACGTATCCTTAATTGCGTAGTACGACGCCATCGTTTCCTGCACATACGCCGATTGCGCAGCCGGTGAATCCTCCGAGCCGGACCAGCCCCATTCCGTTAGCCAGATCGGCACGTTGAACGAGTCCTTCAGTACTTGCAGCACGTTGATGCACGCGTTGTCACGCCCGCCGCACTCGATCTTGCCCGAGCTGTGATACCAGTGATAAGTCGTGTAGTCCCACTGGAGCGTCGCCGCACCCGATACGCCCGTTGCCGTCCCATTCGGCGTGATGCCGTTCCACAGCATTTGCAGCGCGCGATAAGCCATCGGTGTACCGACGTTTACGCCGCACTTGATGGTCGGATCGACCGCCTTTACGCCCGCGATCATGCCGCGGATCACGCCCCGGAACGATGGCCACTCAGCCGGGTTCCAGTCCGACGTCTGACTGCCGTCGCCGCCGAGCTGCAGGCCGACGGTATCCAGTTCGTTGCCGCATTCGATATGTGTAACGAGGCCCTTCAACGGTTGCGTGCAGCGCACGGCAAGGTCATAGCCGAGCGAATATGCGGTGGCTTCCGTGCCCCTCGGATCCCAGTCTGACGAACGCGGATTGAGCACCGGCATGATGCCGACGCCGCTGCCTGCGAATGCGCCGCGCAGGGCCATCGCGAGCGTCGTGGACATGCCCGCATCGGCAGTGTCGCAGCGATACATCGTCACGCCGAGGTCCTTAAGAATGGCGAGTTGCTGCTCCGCGGTCATCGTGTAGTAGACGCCCGCGTTCCAGGCCATGTGGCCGTTGACCCCATAGAACAGGGACTTGTTCGACGGCTTTACCACGTTGCGCGGATCGATCGTGCCGATGTTCTTCCACGGCACGCCGTTCTGATACCAGACGCCGCGCGAATTCTGTGCGAACACAATGCCGTTGAGATACAGAATCAACGCTAGCGTGACACTCGAGCCAGTCAGGATGTTGATGCCGTTTTTCATTACACGGCCGCCGACCAGCGTCCAGATATCGCCCGCGCTGTCAGTGATGGATGCGGCGGGCGGAATGGTAATGCCGGGCGAATAGGTTGCGGCCGCCGAAACCCCGGTGCTGGGCGGACGAGTTGCATCTCCCGAGACGGTGGTAACGGGCGGACGGATGGCATCTCCCGAGACCGTGGTAGTGGGCGGGTTGATTGCGTTCGCTGGTCCAGATACGCCGTTTGCGGCTTGCGTCGCGGGCTGCTGGTCCCCGCCGCCTCCGCCTCCGCATGACGACAACGCAGCGCCACCCGCTCCCGCCATCAGCAGACGCAGGAAGTCACGGCGAGACAAGACTTGGTGGATAGATGCGTCGGGTGAAAACCGAGTAACGCCTTTGCTGCGCTTGTTCATTGAGCGATGCGTATGCAATGAGTTGAACCATGCACGCTTTTGCTTTTGTATCGATGCGGTCCGGCTCACTTCCGGATGATTAAAAAGGAAAACTAACGATGTGGATTGTGTTGAAACCGGACTCTGAGATGCGGCCCGGTGCATTCAGTAGCTAGTCAAGTTTGGGTGAATCCGCCGCGCTTCGCCGCAATGCGAACGACAACTCAGATTTACGGGATCGACACTTGCAGTCGGAACCGTTTCCTGGATACGACTTGCGGCACCGAGACCGGGTCGTTTGTTGCAACGTGGAGCCGCATGCACTTTGTCAACGGAGAGTCGTATAGTTCACAAACGGGGCACCCGAGGACGATCATGGCCAACGACTGGAAGCATCGCGCCGCACGGTTCATTCAGCGTTTCTGGCAGCCGACGTGCGCTTGCATGACATGCATGCCCGGCAGCTGGAGCCAGGTCATGAGTCTCGCGCACTGGACGATAGCGCTCAGGACCGGTCTCTTCACTGGCCTATTGGCGGTGCTCGTCACGTTCACTCCCGCGCGCAAGCTCTATACGAATCGCTATGGCAATGCGGCCGTTGTCGCGGTGCTGAGTATGTTGGGCGATGCCTATTCGCACGCGAGCCACTATCGCGTCCCTTATCTAGAGCACGTCCTCACCGGCGCAATCGCGGGTGTGCTCGCGCTAATTGCTTCTTACGTGTTCGAAGACCGCGCCGTTCGCGTGCGAAGGGCGCTAGACCGTGTTTTGCATTCCCGCGCGCACTGAAGGATTCAATCGCTTCATGCGCCGATTGAAGAAAACGCTTGGAAGAAGCGGCAGCAGGGCGAGTTCGATCATGGCTGAAGCGTTTAGGTGCAATGCAGCGCTTTTCCCTTTTGGGTTTTAACGCGTATCACCGGAAGGCGTTTCAGCATGAGTCGATCGCGCTCGCAATCGACTCTCACGCAACGCTCGCCAGCTGCCCGCTTGAAGCAACGTCACCCGCCATCGATTCCCGCACGCAGCGTGCGAATTCGAGCGCCGCCGGTTGAACCGACTTAGGCAACAGCAGGCAGATAGCGAACGATGGGAGCGCAGGCAAACCGGCTACGCGAGGCGCGAGCGTCTCGAGGTCGGCGGGCACTGTCGACACGAGCCACGCAGTAATCGCAAGGCCCGCTCGCACCGTGGCGGAAGTGGCTTCGATGTTGCCGCTTTCGAACACGGTGCGCCAGAGTATGCCTTCGTCCGCGAGTGCACCGAGCACGACCGGGCGAAAGGCGCAGCGTTCGTCCACCATCGACAGAGGCAAGGGCCGCTTCCGCCAGGCGTCGCTGTCACGCCCCGTCACCCAGACGAGCGGCTCCACGCGAATCACTTCGCCCTCGGCCTCGCTTGCAGGGTATTCCGCCAGCGATACATCCACCCGCCCGCCATCCAGCGCCTCGCGCAATTCGGGCGACGCGCCGCAAACCAGTGAGATTTCGACCTGCGGATGCGTCTCGGCGAACGCTTTCATCGCCGGGGCGAGCGGCGTGACGAGATCGTACGGCACGCCGACGCGCAAACTGCCGCTCAGCGACTGCCCGGTCAGGTCGCCCCATATTTCATCGTTCAGCCGCATCAACTGACGCGCCTTGACGAGGAACTGCTCGCCTTGTCGCGTTAGTTCCAGCTTGCGCGTCTTGCGCACGAACAACAGGCAGTCGAGCACGTCTTCAAGACGTTTGACCTGCTGGCTGACGGCGCCTTGGGTGAGGTGCAGCCGATTGGCGGCGACCGTCATGCTGCCGCTGTCGGCGACGGTGACGAAAGTGCGGATCAGATCGAGATCGAGGTTTCGAGGCATACATGCATTATGCGGCGTAATGCACGGCATCAATATTATTGGTTTTGCTGATGCATCCGCGACCGATAGAGTGCAGGATGGCTCACTCGCATGCGCACCGATGGCTTCGCTCGATCTCTCGCTTCTCTTGTTCGTAGTTGTCGCGACCATCACACCCGGCGGTGCAACGACGCTCGCCACCGCGTCGGGAGCACGGTTCGGCTTCAGGCGCTCGATTCCGCTGATGCTCGGCATCGCGATCGGTCTTGCCTTGCTCGCCGCCGTCGCCGCGCTCGGTCTAGGCAGCATGCTGCTCGCGATGCCCGCGCTGCAAATCGTCGTGAAGATGCTGGGGTCGGCGTACTTGCTGTGGCTGGCATGGCGCGTGGCTCGAAGCGGCCCGCCAACTGCGAATAGCGGTCCCGCGCAGCCAGTCACGCTCGCGAACGGCATGCTGCTATTGTGGCTGAACCCTAAAAGCTGGGCGATGACCGTCGGCGCGGCGGCTTCGTTCGCGATGCTTGCGAGCAGTCCTCGCCAGCTCGCGGTCCTGCTTGGCGCGGCGTTCGGCGTGGCGGCGAGCGGGTCGCTGGCGCTTTGGTGCGCGCTAGGTGCATTGCTTGCGCGGGTGCTGCGAACGCCGGCTCACTGGCGCATGCTCAATCTTGCGATGGGTGCGCTGCTGGCCGCATCCGTCTTGTCCATCTGGAGATGATGATGTCCGTTATTGCGTTTGCCGAATCGTTCAACCTCGAAGCCGCATTCGGCGATGTGTCCGAATACTGGTCGCCCAAAGTCGTCGCGCAGGTCAACGATCAATACGTAAAGGTCGCAAAGGTGCGCGGCCAGCTCGTCTGGCACGACCACAAGCACGAGGATGAACTCTTCTTCGTCGTGCGCGGGCATTTGAAGATCGAGTACGAAGGCGGCCGCGTCGTCGACTTGCCTGGTGGTTCGATGCACGTCGTGCCGCGCGGCACGCTGCACAATCCCGTCGCCGATGAAGAATGCTGGATCGTGCTAATCGAGCCGGTGCAGACGAAGCACACGGGCGACGTGGAATCGCCGCTGACGAAGACGATCGACGAGCAGCTGGGGCAAGTGCGCTGAGAAGGTTCAGCGCGCTTGCCGCCGGTTCGCTAGTGGGAGATGCTTTCGAGAGACTTGCCCAGGGTTCGTGGACCCATCAGGCCTATCGCGAGAATCACGCAGAACATCGCGCTCGCAATGAACACGAAGACACCGTGAACGCCGAAATCTCGCAGGACGAACGCAATCACGAACGAGCTGAAGACGGCGGACAGGCGGCTCCACGAGTACACGAACCCAACGGCACGGGCGCGAATCGTCGTCGGATAAAGCTCCTGCTGATAGGTGTGATACGTGAATGAAATGATATTGCCGGCCAACGTGAGGAGCACGCCGAGGACGACGATCGTGGCGGGAGAGCCTGCCTGACTGAAGAGCAAACCAGCGGCGATATTCACCGACGCCATCGCGACGATCACGTGCTTGCGTTCGAAGCGGTCGGCGATCCAGTAGCCCAGCAGCGGGCCGATCGGCGCCGCGAGTCCGATGACCGTGGTGTATAGCAAACTGGACGTGACCGTGATGCCTTGCTTCACCAGCAACGTCGGAACCCAGTTCGCGAAGCCGTAGAAGCCCACTGTCTGGAAGATGTGGAAGATGATGAGCATCAAGGTCCGGCGGCGATAGGGCGGCTTCCACATATCGGCGAAACTTGCGCGTCGCGGAACGGGTTCGGATGGACCCGGCGGCGGCAGTGGCTGCCCGAACTGGCTTTCGACTTGCGCCTCGAGCTTCTTCAGGGCGGCGTCGGCTTCATCGACGCGGCCCTTGCTCGCGAGCCATCGCGGGCTCTCGGGAAGGTTGCGGCGGAAGTACCAGACAAACAGCGCGCTGACACCGCCGATCAAGACGACCCAGCGCCAGCCGTCGAAGCCGAACGGCGCGACGGGTACGAGCAAGTAGGACAGGTAAGCGACGACCGGCACAGCCGAGAAGCCGATGGCCTGACACACCGCGAAGGCCCTGCCTCGCAAATGCTTCGGCGCGAGTTCGGACATGTAAGTGCCGATGGTGATCAGCTCGACGCCGATACCGAGTCCCGAGATGAAGCGCCACAGGTTCAGCCCGAACGCGGTGTCCTGAAACGCCATGATCGCGTTGGCCGCGACGTACCAGAGCAGCGAGTAAGTGAAGATCGCGCGGCGGCCGAACTTGTCGGCGAGAAAGCCGCATGCCGCCGTGCCGATGAAGAGGCCGGAAAACAGCGCCGCGATGAAGCTCGCTACGCCCGATGTGCCGAACAGCCCGTGCGTGGTCGGTGAAAGGATGCCGCTCTTGACCAGTCCCGGCGCGATGTAGCCAGTGAAGAGCAGGTCGTACAGTTCGAAGAAGAAGCCGAGGCTCAGAAGCAGGATCAGTTTCCATACCGCCTTTGTCGCGGGCAGCCGATCCAGCCGGGCGGAGATTTCACCGACTTCACCGCCGCTTATGCGGGTGATCGCTTCGCCTGACGCGCCTTCGGCTGGCGCCCGAAAGCCCGGGGTACTTTCCGCGATGGCCATAGGTGTCTCCTGAATAGTATTGTGGTGGTCGGGTGCGCTGAAACTGAAGCATGCGGGGCGACTGCTCGGCTCATTGCTGCATCGAAGCGAGCATCGAGGCGCGCAACGAATGCGTCACGCGTAGATCCGTTGCAACTCGTCGAACGACGTCACCTTGCCGGCGATCGCGCTTGCCGCGACGGTAGGCGGGCTCGCGAGCCACACTTTCCCCGGTCCCGACCGGCCGTTGAAGTTGCGATTGATCGCGCTGATCGTGACCTGCGATGACTCCGTCGACGAGCCGGGGCCGCAGTTCGCACACGCGCCGCAAGCGGGCTGCAGCAATACCGCGCCGACCTGCTCGAACGCCTTCAGATAGCCACGCGCAACGCAATAGTCGCGCACGTCGGAGGTTCCGAACTGCAGGAAAAGCTGCACGTTCGATGGCACCGACAGCCCGCGAGCGGCAGCCCACGAAAGCACTTCGTGATAGTGATCGAAGTCCTCGCGCTTGCCGGCCGTGCACGATCCGCCATAGGCGATGTCCACCGCCGGCCGCTCGCTGAGCGCGGACAAGGGCACACCGTTGCCCGGATCACCGGGCGCCGCGAGCATCGGCGTGATGCCGGAGCAGTCGATATCGATCACGGCTGCGTAGGCCGCGCCGTCATCGCTGCACATCCACGGTTCGAGCACGAAGTCGATGCCGCGTCGTTCCTTCAGATAGCGGACCGTCTCCTGATCGGGCGCGACGATGCCGGTGAAGCCGCCGAGTTCGGCGGTCATGTTGGTCAGCGTGGTCCGTTCGTCCGTGGTCAGGTCGGCGATGGCCGGGCCTGCGAACTCGAAAACCTTGCCCACGCCCGAGCCCTTTCGAATCCCGGGATCGGCCAGAAGATGCAGGACGATGTCTTTCGCTGTCACGCCTGCCGGCACGCGACCGTTTAGATTGACACGCAGCGACTGCGGCACGGTCAGGCGGACCGCGCCCGTGACGAACGCATTCGACATGTCGGTCGTGCCGACGCCGAAGGCCACGCAACCCAGCGCGCCGCTGTGCGGCGTATGCGAATCGGTTCCGACGACGACCTGACCCGGAAGCGCGTACTGTTCCGCCATCATCGCGTGCGAGATGCCTTCCGAGCCTTCCTCGATGCCGCCGTCGCGTTCATTCAGATAGCCGTGATTGACGAGCCCGTAGTCCCTCGCGAACTGACGATGCGCGCTCGACAGTTCTCGCACGTTGGGAAGCAGGCCGTTCCTGATATGAAGCTCGCTCTTGTGCGAATAAGAGAGGTGATCCTCGAACGCCAGGATCGTTTCCGGCTGATGCAAAGTCAGCGGACGGCCGAAGGTCTTGTGAAGCATGTGCGCGGCCATCCCGGTGTAGTACTCGTGGATGAAGCGCCAGTCGGCGCGCACGAACGTCCCCGAGCCGGGAGCAAGTGTCCCGTCGGTACCTTCGGTTTTCAGCGCATGACGCTCGAGTATCTTCTGGGTCAGCGTGCGCGGCCCGCCGCTCGGTTCGGCCGATGCCGGAACGATCTCCTTCATGTGCGCCGCGCCGTATCGAAGAAGCCCGCCGTTACGGAGGATCGCGGCTGCGAGAGCGTCGCGGGAACCGACCAGCTCTTTGATGTCGATCGCCTCGCCGCGCTGAATGCGCTCGATCAAACCGAAGTCTGTCGACGTAAAGAGCCCGAGGTTGTCCGCATTTTGCCGATAGATCCGCTCGAAGCCGTGCGCGATGACCAGACGAATGCCGGCGCTGTACTCGGCGAGCGGACTATGCTCGCGCGACGATCCTTTGCCGTAGCGATTCCCGCCGACCGTCACGCAGAACTTGCCGTCGCGCACCGCGTTGTGGCCGATGGGATTGCGCTCGCCCGTATGAAACCCGACGTAAGGCACCGCGCCGAGCCGTTCGTCGAAGCGCGTAAGGACGCTCACCGGCGTGATCTCGTCGGTCGAGATGTCGTCTCTCAGCGCGCCCGCCGTGGCGAGCGTGAGGTCGTGGCCTTCGATCTGTCGTTGCACGAGGTCCGGGTCCGTGCTGAGAAAAAGAATCCGGCCCGTCAGGGTTAGGCTTGCCATCGAACGTCTCCTTGGGAGCAGACTGTAGATGGCAAGCGCGCCACGGTGGAAGTGCTGATTGAGCAAGGGCCCTCTCGCAGATTGCGAGATCGGAATTAACCCTTATGCGTGAGGAAATCGACGAGGGCCTGAACCGCGCGCAGTGCCGGCGTCTTCCGGTGCGCGTGGACTTGCAGCGAGCGGTTGCGCGCCCACGCTTCATCGAGCGGCTTGCGGACGAAATTGCGCGATCCGGCGAAGGCCGACGCGGCACTCGTCGGCACGACGCCAATGCCGAGACCGGCTTCGACCATTCGGCACTGCGCGTCGAAGCTGTTCACGGTGACGACGAGTTTCAGCGGTGTTCTGGCCGCTTCCGCCCGCTCCTTGAGGACCTGATCCAACGAGCCGCCTGCCTGCAATGCGACCACCGGGTAGCGGATCACATCGTCGAAAGCGACCGTATCGTGCTGCTCGAGTTCGTGCCCCGGCGGCAGCACGACCATCAGCGGGTCATCGGCAAAGTGCCACGTTTGCAGTTTTGTCGGCGCCTCGGGATTCGCCGATATCCCGACGTCGGCGCGACCGTCCAGGCATGCGCGGACTACTTCGTCGCTGATCTGCTCGGTGAGCGCAATCTCCACGAGCGGATACGCAGCCTGAAAGCCCTTCAGCAGCTCCGGCAGGAAGCCCACGATCGCTGAAGCGTTCGCGAATAGCCGCACCGTCCCGGCCACTTGCCCGCCGAGCGACTGTATCTCGCGCGCCATCTGCCGCAACTGGCCGTCGACCGACTTCGCGCACGAAAGCGCATGACGTCCCGCTTCCGTCAGCTCGACGCCGGCCGCCGAGCGGATGAGCAGCGGCAGGCCCATCACTTCTTCGAGATCGGAGAGCCGCCTGCTCAGCGCGGATGCAGCGATGTGATTCAGGCTCGCCGCCCGCGCGATGGAGCCGGTCTCCGCAACGGAGATGAAAAGTTCGAGGCTGTAGTGATCGATTCGCATCTGGCGTCCCCTAAACTCCGCGCCCGTAGCCGAGGAAATCGACGAACGCGCTCGCCGCAGGAGACAACGGCGAGCCCTTCTTCCACAACATGCCTACGTCCATCTGCGGAACGGGATCGGCAATTTCGCGCGCCTCGATGCGCTTGCCTTCGAGCGACCACGGCCGGAACACCATCTCCGAGAGAATCGTCACGCCGAATCCGTGCGACACCAGTCCGCGCAAGGCTTCCATCGATCCCGTGCGCAGGAAGACGTCCGGCTGAGGCGTCACCTTCTTCCAGTAGCGCAGTGCGGATTCCTCGCCCTCGTCGACGGTCAGCATGATGTAGCGATGCGCCGCGATATCGCGAAGAGTCGGCCGCTGGATTTTTGCGAGCGGGTGCGAAGGCGCGACCCACAGCTTTCTTGGCGAACTGACGAGGCTGCGGTGCTCGAATCGGCCGATAGACTCCAGATTCGACAGGATGGCCACGCCCACGTCGATGCCGCCCGACGCCACCGACGCTTCCAGTGTCGCCCGGTCGAGGTCGTGCAATTCGAAGTGCACTTGCGGATAACTCGCGGCAAAGCGCGCAAGCACTTCGGGAAGGAAGTATCCGAGCACCGTGTACGAAGCTCCGATGCGCACCGTTCCCTGAGCTTCTTTCGAGCGGGAGCGGGACTTGTGAAGCGCATCACTGAGCGAGTCGAGCACGTGCCGCGCGTGATTGTAGAAGTCGTGGCCGTCCAGCGTCAGCGCGACGCCATGCGGCAAGCGTTCGAAGAGCCTCGTCCCGAGCGCGCTTTCGAGCGACGACACCGCGTTCGTCACGGCCGACTGCGACACATGCTCGTTTGCCGCGGCCATCGAAATCTGACCGCTTTGCGCGGCGGCGACGAAGTACCGCAATTGACGGATCGTGATGTCGCTCGGCATTCGAAAAAGTCATAGCGGGTTTCCGAATTTATGATTTTACGATGAGCGAGGCGCTTCCTACACTCCGTGGAAACCAAAGACAAACCCGGAGACTCGACGATGTCCATCTCGCTGGAAGACAAGTATGTGAAGCCGCACGGACGCGTCTATATGACCGGCACTCAGGCGCTCGTGCGGATGCTGCTAGCCCAGAAACAGCGCGACGAGTCTCAGGGTTTGAAGACGGGAGGCTTCGTATCCGGTTATCGCGGCTCTCCGCTGGGCGCGGTCGATCAGGAACTGTGGAAAGCCAGGAAACACCTCGATGCGAACGCGATCCGGTTCACGCCGGGCCTCAACGAAGAACTGGCGGCCACGGCGGTCTGGGGCACACAGATGGTCAACCTCGATCCCAACGCGACGGTCGACGGTGTGTTCGCGATGTGGTACGGCAAGGGGCCGGGCGTCGACCGCAGCGGCGACGTGTTCAAGCACGGCAACATCGCGGGGACATCGCGGCACGGCGGCGTACTCGCCATCGCGGGCGACGATCACAGTTGCAAGTCGTCGAGCTTGCCGCATCAGAGCGAACATGCGTTTATCGCCGCGATGATGCCGGTGTTGAATCCGTCCGGCGTTCGGGAATTCGTCGAATTCGGTCTTCACGGCTGGGCGATGTCGCGCTATTCGGGCTGCTGGGTTGGCTTCAAGACCATCACGGACACGATCGAAACGTCGTCGTCTTTCGAAGTCGATCCGGCGTCGGTCGAGATCAACATCCCCGACAGCTATCCCGTTCCGCCCGACGGTTTCTCCTTGCGCTGGCCCGACGCGCCGCTGGAACAGGAGAACCGGCTTCAGCGCGAACGGCTTTACGCGCTCCTCGAATACGTGCGATTGAACCGGCTCAATCGACAACTCTGGGACGCGCCGGAGGCACGCTTCGGCATCGTGACCACGGGCAAGAGCTACCTCGACACCCGCGAGGCGCTCGCGCTGCTCGGGCTCGACGAGGATGCCGCAAGCGCGCTCGGCATTCGCCTGTTGAAGATCGGCGTCTCGTGGCCGCTCGAGCCGCAATGCGTCCGAGCGTTCGCGGACGGGCTATCGGAGATTCTCGTCGTCGAAGAGAAGCGGCAGATCATCGAATATCAGATCAAGGAGCAGTTGTACAACGAGCCGGTGTCGTCGCGTCCGCGCGTGGTCGGCAAGTACGCCGAAGTGGGCGAATGGGTGCAGGTCCCCAAGGACGGCATTCTTTTATCGCCTAACGGAGAACTCAACGCTTCGACAATTGCGGCCACCATCGCGGCGCGGCTGGCACGCGTCTTCGGGCCGGACGGCTTGCCGTCGAGCGTTCATGCCTTCCTCGAAACCCTCGCAGGCAACACGGCGCGTCCTGCGCTGGACATCAAACTCCCGCAGCGCGTGCCGTATTTCTGTTCCGGGTGTCCCCATAACACGTCCACCAGGGTGCCCGAGGGCAGCCGGGCGGTGGCGGGCATCGGTTGCCACTTCATGTCGATGTGGATGGACCGCAGCACGGAGACGTTCACGCAGATGGGCGGCGAAGGCGTTTCGTGGATCGGGCAGGCGCCCTTCACGACGACGCGCCATATCTTTGCCAATCTCGGCGACGGCACCTATATGCACTCCGGTTCGCTGGCAATTCGGGCGGCGGTCGCGGCGGGCGTCGACATCACCTACAAGATTCTCTACAACGACGCCGTCGCCATGACGGGCGGACAGCCCGTGGAGGGCGGCCCGAGCGTGCTGCAGATCGTGAATCAGGTCGCCGCCGAAGGCGTGAAGCAGGTTCACCTCGTGACGGACGACCCGGGGCAGTTCGACGCGGCTGCGTTGCCAGTCGGCACGCGGCTTCTGCATCGCGACAAGATGGACGAGCTGCAACGCGAGCTACGCGACGTGGCGGGTGTGACGGTCATCGTCTATGCGCAGACGTGCGCCGCTGAAAAACGCAGACGCCGCAAGCAGAAAAAACTGGCTGATCCTGCACGCCGCGTGTTGATCAACGAGGAAGTCTGCGAGGGATGCGGCGATTGCGGCACGCAGTCGAATTGCGTGTCGATCCTGCCGCTCGAAACGCCGCTCGGCCGCAAGCGTACCATCGACCAAAGCTCGTGCAATAAGGACTTATCGTGCGTCAAGGGATTCTGTCCGAGCTTCGTGACGGTTGAAGGCGGCACGTTGCGCAAGCCGCGCAAGGCTGAGAGCGCCATTCCGTCCGGCCTTCCAGCGGCGACGCTGCCTGACTTGAGTGAGCCGTACAACGTGGTGGTAACCGGTGTCGGCGGCACGGGTGTCGTGACGATCGGTGCGCTGATGGGAATGGCGGCGCATATCGAAGGCAAGGGCGTGCTCGTCCTCGATATGGCGGGCATGGCGCAGAAGGGCGGCGCGGTGATGTCGCACATCCGGATCGCACGCGCGCCCGACGCGCTGCATGCTGCGCGGGTTGCATCCGGGAAAGCGCACTTGATCCTCGCCTGCGACGCGATGGTGGCTGCGGGCAAGGATGCGGTTGCACTATGCGATTCGGCTCGCACGGTGTCCGTCGTGAATACCGATGTCGCTCCGACCGGCAGCTTCGCCCGCGATCCGGACTGGTCCGCGTCGCCGCAAGGCTTGCTCGCGCAGGTGCAAGCGCATTCGTTGCGCACGGATTCGCTCGAAGCGACGCGCATTGCAACCGCGCTCATGGGCGACGCTGTTGCAACCAACATGTTCCTGCTTGGCTTTGCATGGCAGCGCGGGCTCGTTCCGCTCGAAGAAGAATCATTAATGCGCGCGATCGAACTGAATGGCGCGGCCATCGAGATGAACAAGACGGCTTTCGCGTGGGGCCGGCAAGCGGCGCTCGACCTGAGCACGGTGAAGGCAGCAGCGGGTATCGGGGACCCAGTGAGCGTCGTTTCGATGCCGCCCAGGAGACAATCGCTGGAGCAGATCATCGCTGATCGCGTGGGGAGGCTGACGGCTTATCAGAGTGCCGCTTACGCGGATCGCTATGAGCGTTATGTCCGAGAAGCGGCTCAGAGAGAACGCGAGCGCGTGGGCGGTGAGAAAGTCAGTCGCGAGATCGCCGTGAGCTTATACAAGCTGATGGCGTACAAGGACGAATACGAGGTCGCGCGGCTGTATGCCGACACGGACTTCGCCCAACGCGCGACGGCGATGTTCGAAGGTGATGTCAAGCTTCGATTCCATCTCGCGCCGCCGTTGCTGGCAAAGAAGGACAAGCAAGGGCGATTGCTCAAACAGGAATACGGAAGCTGGATGCTGACCGCGTTCAGGATGCTGGCGAAAGGCAAAGTGCTGAGAGGGTGCGTGCTCGATCCGTTCGGATATACGGCAGAGCGTCGGCGGGAACGCAAGGCGATCGACGTGTACGAAGCATCGATGCGCGAGGTGCTTGAATCGCTCGATGCGCCACGGCTTGCGACGGCTGTCGAGCTTGCGAAGCTGCCGCAAAGCGTTCGCGGTTTCGGGCATGTGAAGGAGCGTAACGCCGAGATGGCCGAAGCGAAGCGCACGGCGTTGATGGAGCAATTTGAGCGGGAGAATGCGGTGACGAAAGCGGCGGCTTGAAGCGGGGACCTGAGCGCCGAGAAATCGAATCGGACACTACCCGAGCCATTCGGCGGCGCGTGTTCGCAGCATTGCGCCGAACTCGTCGAGCCAACCGATGGACAGCCGCCAGCTTTGCCAGTACAGCGCCACGTCGAGGTGACGGCCGGGCACCATCTGCACGAGTTCCCCGCGCTCCAGAAGCTCGCCGATCATGCGCTCCGGGCACATGCCCCAACCGAGTCCGGCCACGCATCCACGCAGAAAGCCCGCGACATGCGGAATCCAGTGCAGCGGCGGATTCACTTCCGCACGTGTCGCGCGCCGGATGAAGCGCTGCTGCAACTCGTCCTTTGCATTGAAAGAAACGCACGGCGCGACGCGCAGCGCTTCGCGCGTCACACCGTTGGCGAAGTACGTATCGTGGAAGTGCGGCGAGCAGACCGCGAAATAGCGCATGCGTCCGAGATGCGTCGAACGGCAGCCTTGCACCGGCTCCGCCTGCGTGGTGACGGCAGCCTGTACCGCGCCTTCGCGGATGAGTTGCGCCGTGTGATCCTGATCGTCGATGACGAGATCCAGCAGAATCTGCCGCTCGACACAGAAGGGCGCAACGGCATCGACGAACCAGGTTCCGACGCTGTCGTCGTTGACGGCGACGCGCAACGTAGGCCTCCCGTCGTCGAGTCCAGGCACGTTGGGCAACGTGCCCGCAAGCTGCGCTTCGAGAATCTGCACGCGTTCGGTATGGCGGCACAGGAGCGCACCGGACGGCGTCGCGACACAGGGCGTGCCGCGCTTGACGAGCACCGTGCCGACTCGCTCTTCCAGCAGCTTGACGCGCTGTGAGACCGCCGAGGGCGTCACGTTGAGCGCGCGCGCCGCCCGCTCGAACGAGCCGTGACGAACGACGGCGCAAAGGGCATCGAACAGGGCGTAGTCGAGCATTAGCGTTGCTTAATCGGGTTAAAGTAAATTAGCTTTGCTTCGTCGGAGCTGTGGGGCAATCTAGCGCAACTCGTCGGGTCTGTCCAACTCTCTTCCGATTTCCATTGCATCCATGAACTGGCTCTCCTTTTCTCACGGCGCGGTCCTGTGCGCGTCGCTTATCGTCACCATCGGCGTGCAGAACGCTTACGTCCTTCGGCAGGGCATCATGCGCTCGCATGTCGGCAAGATCGTCGCTTTGTGCGCGCTGTCGGATTTCGCATTGATCGCAGCAGGGGTGGGCGGGGCATCGGCACTGGTCGAAAGCTATCCGCGCGTGGTGCATGCGCTGCTCTACGTCGGGCTTGCCTACTTGCTGTGGTTCGGTCTGAATGCACTGTGGCGCGCATGGAAGCCGTCACACGCGACGATGGATGCCACGGCCGGCGGCAAGACGGCGTCGACGGTCGGTGCGCGTGCGGCCATTTTGACGACGCTTGCGTTGACGTGGCTGAATCCGCATGTGTATCTCGACACCTTCTTGCTGATCGGCACGGCAGGCGCTCGCGAACCCGCCGATGCGAGGTTGGCGTTCGCCATCGGTGCAATGGCTGCGAGTCTGGTGTGGTTCATCGCGCTCGGCTACGGCGCGCGGTTGCTGGCGCCGCTGTTTCGGCGCGCAGGCGCGTGGCGATTGTTCGATGGCGCGATTGGGGCGATGGTGATTGGCATCGCGGTGACGCAGATGCGTTGAGGGGTGCGTTATCGGATGTCTTTGATGCAATCGCCATGTCGGAGGCGGGCGCATTCTGCATATTGCATCGATGCGCGGCTTGGTCACGAGGCCCGGTATTGCGGGCTACTGTGAGAGTTCGTTCGCGCTCGAAGGCATCTGCGAGGCGATTCTGGGATACTCCATGTCGACGCCGATGGAAAGAAGGAGGTCGCGCCGCCCACGCACGACCACCCTTCCCGAATTAAGACGAGCTACAGTCGTCAGAACTCCACCCGAGCATTGACTGCCACGGTGCGCGGTTCGCCCGGTTGAATATAGTCGGCGTACTGGAATTCCCAATAGCGATGATTCGTCAGGTTATCGATCGCCGCACGCACGCCGACGTTATGTCCTGCAATCTTCGTCGTATAAGTCGCGCCGAGACTGTAGATCATGTAGCCCGGAACCTTGATGTCGCCCGCGGGACGCAGGCTCGTGTTGCCCGTGAACTTGGCCGATGCACCCAGCGTCAGACCCGGCACCACCGGCACCGAATAGGCCGCGTGCGCAGTCGCCACGAAGCCCGGAGCACCCGCCACACGATTTCCGTCGTAGTCCGAACCTTTCTTGTACTTCGTCGCAATCCACATCACATCGCCGCCGACGGTCCAGTCGCGGCCTAGCCGCACGTCCGCGCCTGCTTCCACGCCCTGAAACACGGACTCGCCATCTTCGACGAAGACGTTGTCGCTGTTCGCATACTGCGCGCCACGCTCGATGCGGAATAGCGCGGCAGTCGCACTCCAGCGTTCGTTTTGCGTCTTGACGCCGACTTCGTACTGCTTGCTGCGCAGCGGATTCAGCACCGCGCCCGAATTCGCGTATGTCGTGCCAACGACGTTGCCCGCTTCGAGCGATTCGACGTAGCTCGCATAAAGCGTCGTGCCGGGCGTGAGTTTGTACATCAACGCGACCGACGGTGTGGCGATCCCGTTCTTCGAATACGTCGAAGTCGTCGCGCCGTCGACACCGTAACCGTGCTGTTCGTAATTCGTGAAGCGCACGCCGCCGAGCACGGACCAGCGCGACGTCAGCGCGATCGTATCGCTCGCAAAAAGCGCCTTCTGCACGATGTCCGCATTGCGATACGTGGTGTAGCCGCCGCCGCTGTAGCGGTTCGTGTTTGGCTGATAGATGTTGCCGATGCCGATCTGATCGTAGAACGAGTTCGCGGTGTTGTCGTTCGTCTGCTTCTGATACGACGCGCCGAACACGAGTTGATGCTGGAACGGCCCCGTCTTCACCAGGCCCTCGGCCATGATCTGCCACGCGTTCAGCTGATGCCCCTCCTTGCCTTCGTAGCGCATATCGTTGTAGTCGCCGGCGGGATCGGTCAGGTAGAACGTGCTCTCATTGCGATAACGCGTGCTCTTGCTGAAGCTATAAGTCGCCGAGACCGTCCAGTCCTGATTCAGGTTGTAGCGCAGGCCAGCCGTATAAAGCTGCAGGTTCGTATTGAGGTGCTGATCGGGTGTGACGAGCGTGCTGCTGCCACCGCTCAACGGTACGGGCAGCGTGTTCCCAGTGAGTTCCGCGGTCGATATCGCCGTCGTGATGCCCGATGCATGCCGCTCCTGGTACAACGCGCCGAATGTCGCGGTGAGATCGCGGGTGAGGCGGGCGTCGGCGGACAGCGAGAATGAATCGCGCCGCACGTTGCCGTCGTTGTAGGTCTTGCCTTCCTCATGCGTGGCGTTAAAACGGTAACCGAACATGGCGTTCGGCCCGACGCGCCCCCCGAGGTCGATATGCTCCGACCACACGTTGGTGGACGCATAGCCGACATCGACGCTCGCGATCTGCCGGTCCGTGAGCGGCGGCTTCTTCGTCACGTAGTTCACGACCCCGCCCGGCGCGCCGAAGCCATACATGAAGCCGGAGAGACCCTTCAGCAATTGCACGCTTTCTAGTTGCTCGTAGGGCATCGTGATGCCGTAGGCGTTGAACGGCTGCCCGTCGATGCGAAAGCCGTTCTGCCAGTCGAGCTGCATGCCGCGCACGGTGATGTAGCTTGCCCATGCGTTATACGGATTGCTGTTGTCCGATACGGACGCGTCCTGCGAGAAGACGTCCCCGAGCTTCTTCGCCTGCCGATCCGCGAGTTCTTCGCCGGTGACGATGGTCGTCGAGTAGGGCGTGTCGAGTTGCGTGCGCGTGCCCAGCGCGCCGGAGCTGACATCGCTCTGCAAGTGCTGCCCCTGGTCTCTTTCAGTGGTCGCGGTGACTGAGACAGCGGGAAGCGTCGCATCGGCCGCCCCCGGCGCTGACGGCGATGCCCCGCCATCGTTTTCTTGCGCCATTGCGCAATGGGTCGTGGCGAACAAGAGCAGTACCGCCAAGGTCGAGGGCCGCAAGGTCCATCCGCCGCATGCTGCTGTGGTCATTTTTCTTCGTCTTGAACGTGTGTGAAATGCGAACCATTCGCATTTGAAGGACGCATTCTGACGGAGCGACAAAACTTTGTAAACCGGTGGATGGAAATTCGTCGGTGGCGGTTGGAAGGGCGTTAAGCCGGCGAACCCTTTCGTCGTGGCGTCTCGTTCGAAGTGGACGGGCGGTGGTTCAGCTTTCTTCTGTCGAAATACTCTGTTCGGTGCGACGCGTGTAAACGTTGCTGCCGTCGCCTCGCATGTCTTCGAGCCATGCCACCCTCAACCCTTCACGCATACGACTTGCTTGAGGGTATGGACTACTTCGACCAGACCCCGCTGCGCTTCCATCACCGCGTCGATGTCTTTGTAGGCCATCGGGATTTCATCGATCACGTCCACGTCCTTGCGGCATTCGACGCCTTGCGTCGCCCGCACCTGATCGTCGATGGTGAAGCGGCGCTTTGCTTCCGTGCGGCTCATCGTGCGTCCCGCGCCGTGGCTGCAACTATGGAAGCTCTCGGGATTACCCTTGCCGCGAACGATATAACTCTTTGCGCCCATCGAACCGGGAATGATGCCGAGTTCACCTTCGCGCGCCGACACCGCGCCCTTGCGCGTCAAAAGCACGTCCTTGCCGAAGTGATGTTCCTTCTGCACATAGTTGTGGTGGCAATTCACCGCTTCGACGTGCGTTTCGAACGGCTTCGTGATGACCGTGCGAACGGCGGCGATCAGGTTGAGCATCATTACTTCGCGGTTCATGCGAGCGAACTTTTGCGCCCAGCCGACAGCCTCGACGTAGTCGTCGTAGTGCTGCGTTCCTTCCTGCAGATAGGCGAGGTCCTGATCAGGAAGATTCATGAAATGCGTGCGCATGTCCTGCTTTGCGACTTCGATGAAGTGCGAACCGATGGCGTTCCCCACACCTCGCGACCCGGAGTGCAGCATGAGCCAGACGAAGCCTTCTTCGTCGAGGCAGATTTCGATGAAGTGGTTGCCCGTTCCAAGCGTGCCCAGATGCGTGTAGTTGTTCGTGTTCCTAAGCCTCGGAGTCTTCTGCACGATGACATCGAACTCGTCTTTCAGCTTCGCCCAGGCCTGATCGACAGGCTGCGGCGGCTTTTCCCACGATCCTTTGTCCCGGCCCTTGAACCCGCGCGTTTTCGGCGACATGCCGTGAGGAACGGCCTTCTCGATGGCGCTGCGCAATGTGCCCAGATTGTCCGGCAGATCGTTCGCGCTCAAGGTCGTCTTGGCTGCCATCATTCCGCACCCGATATCGACACCGACGGCGGCCGGAATTACCGCGCCGAGCGTCGGGATCACGCTGCCGATCGTCGATCCCTTGCCGACATGAACATCGGGCATCACCGCGATGTGCTTGTAGATGAACGGCATCCGGGCCGTGTTGCTGAGTTGTCGCCTGGCTTCGTCTTCGACGGGTACGCCCTTGGTCCACATCTTCACCGGGCGGGCGCCGTCGACGTTCATTACGTCGTATTCGTCGTGCTTCATCGTAGTTCTTCTCAAAACCAGAATGATAGGTGACGAGAGCGGGCGATGAGACATTCCGGTTGCTGTTTTGCGGCGGGCGTTGGGTTAGGGCGGTTTATGGTCCAGCGTGCGGCTGGCGCGTAATGGTGGCCAGCGTGCGCTCCTGCATCATGTAGCGATCATCCGAACGCTGAGAACGCCGACACGATAATCACGTCTGTGCGCGTGAGTTGTTGTCGAACGATCGTTCGATCCGACGTCTGCGCGATGCGTCAATCCCGCAATGCTTGCTCCGAGAACTTCTAAAGCGCTGCGGTCTAGTCGCCCGCAGTCGCATCCTGTTGCGCGCTCTGGCCGAAATGCCACCAAGGCGAATCTTGCCGATTGCCTTTGGCTCTCAGGGTTGACGTATATAACGGCCGCCGCGTGCGAAAGCTAAATAGGCAAGATGACCGAACAACCACGTGCGAAGCCAGTTCCGACGAACCAGCACCTTCTATCGAACGCCATCAAACGATGCTTATTAACGTCGGTCGATGAAGCCGAACCAGCTGGCCGCATGCGTCGCATTCCTTCGCCCCGATAGCCGCATATCGCCCGAAAGCTGTCTCGCCCGGCGATCAGCGCGCGTCCCCTGTCAAGTCACGCAGATCACAGCCGTTAATGCGAATGTACGCCAAGACCCTATAACGGTTTCCACCGAAATCAACGACATTCAACGACTAAAGACGCATGACTTTCTCTAGAAAACTTTGGCTGCCCTTGCTGCTTAGCCTCGTATGCCTTGCAGGGATCTCCATTGCTGACGCTTACCGCATGCGAGCGGTGCGCATGGAACAAACCCAGTTGGGCATCAAGCACGCCACCGAGGTTGCGAACAGCATCATCCGCGAATTCGCCCAGCAGGCGACTACCGGCGAGATCACGCAAGAGCAGGCCAGGCAAGGCGCGCTAAACGCAATCCGCGATATTCGGTTCGGCGACAACGGCTATTTCAGTGTCTTCGATTCGCAGGCGAAGGTGCTCGTGCATCCGATGAAACCCGAATTCGTCGGCAAGACGATGATGGACTTCAAGGACCCGAATGGCGTCTATCTGTATCGCGATCTGATCGATGTGGGCAAGCGCCAGGGCGCAGGCTACACGTACTATTCGTTCGCGAAGCCCGGCAGCACCGAGATCCTGCCGAAGATGTCCTATGTGTCGTGGTATCAGCCGTGGGACTGGTTGATCGTCACGGGCGTATATATCGACGACATCGATGCGGCGTTCTATAGCTCGCTCGGCTGGAGTCTCGGCGTGCTGGCTGTGATCGCGGTGTTGTTGAGCCTTGTGGTGTCGCGCCTCAATCGCGGCATTCTTCGCTCGATGGGCGGCGAACCGGCATACGCCGCTGAAGTGGCGAATCAGATTGCGGACAACAACCTCGCCGTTGAGGTCGCAACGGCAGCCGACGACCGTTCGAGCCTGATGTATTCGATGGCTCGCATGCGCGGTCAGTTGCTGGCTGCGATCGAGAGTGTGAAGACGTCCGCCAACGCGATCGCAAGCGCGAGCCGCGAAATTGCGGTCGGCAACACGGACTTGTCCTCGCGCACCGAGCAGCAGGCAGCATCGCTCGAGGAGACAGCGGCGAGCATGGAAGAGCTGACCGCAGCCGTGAAGCACAATTCCGAAAACGCGCGTCAGGCGAGCGGGCTCGCTGGAACCGCACGCGATGTTGCTCACGAAGGCGCGACTATCGTCGGGAACGTGGTCGGCACGATGGCCGAGATCGAGGAAAGCTCGCACAAGATCGCGGAGATCATCGGCATGATCGAAGGTATTGCGTTCCAGACCAATATTCTGGCGCTGAACGCGGCGGTGGAAGCCGCGCGTGCCGGTGAACAGGGGCGCGGTTTTGCAGTGGTCGCGGGCGAAGTGCGCAGCCTGGCACAGCGTTCGTCGACGGCGGCGAAGGAGATTCGCGAACTGATTGAAGCATCGAGCACGCGCGTTCACGCGGGCACCGAGCTTGTCGGTCAGGCCGGAGAAACGATGGCGAAGATCGGCTCGGCAATCCAGAAAGTGACGGACATCATGGATGAAATCGCGTCTGCGTCCAACGAACAAAGCCGTGGCATCGAGCAGGTGAATCAGGCGATCAGCCAGATGGACGAAGTCACGCAACAGAACGCGGCGCTCGTCGAGCAGGCTGCGGCTGCGGCGGGTTCGCTTCAAGATCAGGCCGAAACGCTGCGGTCGACGATGGGCGTGTTCAAGACGGCCGCTTGAGGTGGCGTTTTAGGCTGCTGCAGGTTCAGCCCGAGATCAGGCGCGAAACGCTGCGCGACGATGGGCGTTTTCAAGACCGCCGGTTGATTGCGCTGGCGTTGTCGGCGCGGAGCGGCTGGCGTCATTGGGCGGGGGCTATTGGGACGCGCATGGCGTTTCGATAACCCCGTAGCCGACGGCATGAGCGATGCAAGGAGAAATTTAGCGCGCCGTGATGGAGTTGCTTGATCAGGGCTTGTTGGTTGAGAAGACCGGGCCGAGCCTTGGCGAGAGCGTCTTGGCGGTGGAAGGGCTGCTAAGCATGAAACGCCGAGTTCGAAGCGGTGACCGTTTCCACTGCTTATCGAGCTACGAAGTGCGGGAGCTTCTCTCTCGGCAAGCATCAAGCCAGTTAAACCGCTTTGTCGCTATTCGGAAGTGCCGGGAAGCTCAGGCATTGGCGCGCGGACCCTTCGGGTGCGACTTGCTATTCCGTGTTATCGAATGCATTAACTACACGTGTGCGCTCGCTTGAGGTCAACGCTTGAGGCTCGAGCCTTCGATGTCATATCGACAACTCATCGGGCGAGAGGACTCGAATGGAAACGCGTGCGGATCGACTTTCCGCTTCAGGAGGATCGACGTTCGATTCACGTTGTACGAGATGCGGCTGCTGTAGGTTGCGCTCGCGCGGGTGCAGCACGTACTGCACTTTCCGATGTGACGATCAACAAGCCAAGTCCGCCACGTTCGACAGATATCGAGCGAGAGGACTTGAATGGAAGCGCGAGCGAATCGTCAACGATATTCCGCTTCAGGAGGATCGACGTTCGATTCACGTCGTACGAGATGCCGCTGCTGTAGGTTGCGCTCGCGCGGGTGCAGCACGTACTGCACTTTCCGATGTGACGATCAACAAGCCAAGTCCGCCACGTTCGACAGATATCGGGCGAGAGGACTTGAATGGAAGCGCGAGCGAATCGTCAACGACATTCCGCTTCCGGAGGGTCGACGGTCGTATCAAGTTGACTAAATGCGGCTGTTGTACGTTGAGCCGACGCGGGCGCAGCAAGTACTCGACTTCTCAGATGTGACGATCGATACGCCAAGCCCGCTACCTTCAACATCTACCGGGCGAGCCAATCTGAATGGAGCGCGCGTGGATCGTCAACGGCTTCCACTCCAGGAGCGTCGACGGTCGATTCACGTTGGACGAAATGCGGCTGCTGTATGCGTGAGCAGCAAGTACTCACCTTCCGCAATCCGAAGAACGATAAGCCAAGCCCGCCGCGTTCGACATCCGACTTAGCGCGCAAGAAGCGCTTCGGGATGAGTTGCTGCAGCTCTCAAACCTGCCGAGAGCCGCTTGCAGCCTGCAGCAGGTTCAGGCCGCCTGTGCCTGCAATGCCGCGCTTCGCTCGAGCGCCGCTTTTGCGGCAGCCTTGGTTTTTCCTGCTCGCGACGGCGGCTGGCAAATCCCGCAAACCATGGAGTGCGACGGCTCATGCGCGTGCGCGACGAATTTGCCACGGCAGCGCGTGCAACCCGCGAGACGCAGAATTCCGGCATCCTTGAAGCGGATGAACGTCCAGGCGCGCGTCAGGTCCATCTGCAACGGCTCGCCGTTCATCTGGAAATGCTCTGCGTAGAGCGCATAGGCGCGAGTCAGCAGGTCGACGCGATCCATCCCTTCGCTGTTCGCTTCGAGGAAGGCATAGACGTTGGCGAACATCGACGTATGAATGTTCGGCGCCCACGTCAAATACCAGTCTTCCGAGAACGGCAGCATGCCCTTGGGCGGCGATGCGCCTTTGACTTCCCGATACAGGCGGATCAGTCGCTCACGCGAGAGCTTCGGGAACTCGGACTCCAGCACCTGCATGCGAGCGCCAAGCTGAATCAGCTTGACGGCGCGCAGTACGTCGGCGGCGTCATCAGCGAGGCGCTTGGGGGACGTGGTCATGCTCATGGTTAAGCCGCGAGAAGAACGTGATTGGACACGGACGCCGCAGCCGTCGCTTCGTGGCCGCGGCTCGCGAGGCCACCGAGCATCGCATCGGCGCTCAGGCGGAAGAAGCACAGCAGTTGCGACGACGACGCGAGCTTTTCCGTTTGCGCCGGTGAGAGCTTGAGCAGCGTGTCCGCCATTTCCGACGACAGGCCCAGATGCGTCTGTGCCGCCTCGCGGTCGGCCGCCAGAACGCGCTGAGCGAGCATGAGATACGACAAATTCAACTCGCGGATGGAACCGAGGTCGGAGGAAGCGTGGATCATGGCGGCGGACCAGTTAGAAGTTCGACTTGCTCATCGCGCCGCATCGTTGAGGCGCAAACAAATTGTCTGACTACGCACCGGGATTTGCAACATTTAGTTACATCGAGCAATCGTTTGCTACAGAAAATCCAACGCACGCAATCGTGCGCGAAGAGAGGGATATTTTCTTCAGTTCGCAGGTTAGCGCGTGATTGAATGCTGATAGGCGGCATTGGCTTTCATTTTTCTTCCTGCGTTCCGCTAGATTCTGAACGTTGATTCTTGGCATGGATCAGGGGCGTAGAGGGGAAAATCGGTAACAGCTACTCGATAAGGTGTTACCCGACTGATGCGAGAAAACGACAGAGTTACTTCTGTCGGCAAAGTTGTGGTCGGTACGCTGCTGCCGACCGCAGACCTTCGTCTACCCGGCACACCGCGGTAAGCGTTCGCGGCTCGCATGAAGGTGAAGCCGCAGGCATCTCACGCTTTCGCGCGCCTCGCTCACGGCCTTTTTTCGGCGAACGAGCGTTTTGTCTTTGCGGGTATGAGCGAGTGGCTCATGTGAAAACGGCCGGCCGATCGGCGTCTCAGGCGTGTAACCGGTTCGGCCACAGCGCCCGTGACCAATCCGGAGCCGACAGGTCGCGCACGACGAAAAGAATCGGCCCTTTGTGTATGCGCCTGCCAAGCCCATACCAGAGACGCGAAGCGCCGACTAAGCGAAGCGCGTCGCATGCATAGAGTGCCGCGCATATGAATGCCGTGAAGCTCGAAGGCCGCGCACAGTGCGCAAAACGACAAAGCTCAGGGCGATCCCACCCAGCAAACAAAATCGGCGCGCGTACCTTGGAAGATGGAACGAGAGATCAGAACTGAAATCAGTTGCCGGTATCGCGACGATTCGCGGCGTTACGATCGCAAGCGTCTCAAGCTCGTTAAGTCAGGCATCACTTCTCTTGCTCAGCAGTGAAATGGCGAGGCGCGGATCGCATAGCGCCTCACGACAATTGTGCAGCCGACAGATCGATCGTTCCTTCCAGATATTGCACCGCGTGACCCGAAATCAGCACTCTGTCCGCTTCAAGCTCGCAATACAGAACGCCGCTCCGCTCGGAAGCCTGTAGCGCAACGAGTTTTCTTTTACCAAGCAATGTCGACCAGAGCGGAGCAAGAGCCGCGTGAATGGACCCGGTCACCGGGTCTTCAGCGCCGCCGTTCGCCGGCCAAAAGTAGCGAGACACGAAGTCGTGACGGTCTCCGCGCGCAGTCACCACGACATCTCGTGGACCAAGCCGCGCGATGAGTTCCAGGTTGGGCACGACCGCGCGTACATCGGTCTCCGTGTCGTACAGGGCAATGTAGGCCTGCTCGCTCGTGAAGACCGCTTTAGGTTGAATCGATAAACCGCGCACGAGCTCGCCGGGAACGTCCTTCGTTGGCTCGTACTCGCGCCGTGGAAAGTTCATTTCTATCAGACCTTGAGACCGGCGGTGCACCGAGAACGCCCCGGTCGCTCGTGCATGGAAATCTATGTGGGTAGCTTGAGGAAGGTGCTTGAATAAAACGAAAGCGCTTGCCAGCGTCGCGTGTCCACAGAAGGCGATTTCCTTGATCGGGGAAAACCACCGGATGTCGAATCCTCCATCATCCCGGCGCACGACGAACGCCGTCTCCGACAGATTGTTTTCGCTAGCGATCGCTTGCATCAGGGATGCGGAAAGCCATGAGTCCAGCGGAACGACTGCTGCATAATTTCCTTTGAACAGGTCGCTTGTAAACGCGTCGATCTGATAGAGCTTCAGTTTCATAGGCACACTCGGGCAAGCGGACGGTATGGGAAGTGATCCGCATGGTATCGACCAACACGCTCTGCAAACAGACACACTTTGAAGCCCGCACGCCGAGAATTGACAGCAATGCGCCGATGAAAGAGCTTCGCCACTTCAAAGACACTCAATCCCTCAAGTTTCCAAACCCACACGCCGACATAACGCTTAGCTCGTTTTACAACACCCTCGCGCTGCAGCGGCACCAGCTACAAGAACCGGACAAAAATGGAACATAAGAACGCACCGGGCCTCCGAGTCATCGACTGCATTCTTCACGCGCACGACACAAGGCTCATGCTGCTTGCTTGCCTCGTATGTGCTATCGGCATCTATGCATCCTTCGCGGTTGGACGACATGCCGCCCGCGCGTCGGGCAAAGCGCGGATTCACTGGGGCGTCGTCAATGTCGTGGCAAGCGGATGCACGGCGTGGGCGACCCACTTCATCGTGCTGCTCGCTTTCGAGCCGCACATGCCCGCGGCGTTCGAACCATACCTGACGGCGGTGTCACTGGCCTGCGCGATCATCGGCATCGGCGCGGGCGCAACCGTGTCGATCACCGATCCGCGCTCGCCACGACAGTTCCTGGCCGGGATGATCATCGGTACCGGCGTGGCGGCCCTTCACTACATCGGACAGAGCGCCTATCTGGTACAGGGCACGGTGTCATGGGACCTGGAACTGGTCCTGTCGTCGATTGCAGTGAGTCTGCCGATGTTCGGCCTGTCCATGGTGGCGATCGCCAGTCGCAACCGGCGCATCCGGCAGTTCGCCGCTCCGCTGATGCTCTTCGCGATCGCGCTGCTGCATTTCTGCGGTATGGCGGCGATGAGGTTGCGCTACGATCCCAGCGTTGCCTTTCCCTCCGATGCCGTTTCTCCCCAGGCCGTTACGCCCGTCGTCGCCGGCGTCTCGCTCGCGCTAATCATGCTGGCGGTGCTCGGCTGGCGATTCGACCTCGCGGCGAAAGCGCGGATCCGGCAAGACAGGCGACGGCTGCGCGACCTCGCCGACGTTGCACTGGAAGGCCTGCTCATCACCCAAAGCAACGTGATCGTCACGTCGAATAGCAGTATCGAGCGCCTGTCGGGCTATGCACAGGACGATCTTGCGGGGAGGCATGTCAGCGCGCTGCTTCCGCACATCGATCTCGCCGGCTTGCCCGAGAAGGAGGAGCGCGAAACGGAACTGGTCGGCGCGACAGGGCAGCGCATTCCGGTTCGCGTGCTTCGTTCCGAAGTACCGCTGGGCCACAAGCTGCAGACCGTCATCGCGGTGCGCGACCAACGGGAACGCCTGCGCACCGAGGCGAAGATGCGCGCGCTCGCATTCAACGATTCGCTCACGGGCCTGCCCAACCGCGCGAGCTTCTATGAGCTGCTTACGCTGCAAACCGCTCTTCCCGCCGATGCCGACAAGCCCTTCGCCGTGGTGTTGGTCGACCTTGATCGATTCAAGCAGGTGAACGACACGTTCGGTCATCTCACCGGCGACACCGTCCTGATGCAGATTGCTGATCGGTTGCGGGCGCTCGTCAAGGCCGGCGACGTGGTCGCACGCCTCGGCGGCGACGAGTTCGCGGTAATGCACAGCGGCGCCCATGCGGAAGCGGCGTGCGCGCTGTGCGTCGGCATCGTCGAAGCATGTAACAGCGGGACATTCGTCGTGGACGGTCAGTCGATTCACCTCGGCGCAAGCGTCGGCTTTGCGCTTTACCCGGCAGACGGCGGCGTTCCCGCTGAACTGCTGCGCAACGCGGATCTCGCGCTTTACGCCGCGAAAGCGGACGGCAAGGGAACGTATCGGCGTTACGAGTCTGCATTGAACGAAAAAACGCAGGAAAGACAGGCGCTGGAAGCCGGGTTGCGGCGCGCGCTGACGGACGGACAACTGGAGCTTCACTATCAGCCGCTGGTCGATGCCAAGACCGGGCGCATCGCCTCCGCAGAAGCGCTGGTGCGTTGGCGGCATCCCGAGCGCGGGCTCGTCTCTCCGGCGGAGTTCATCGAGATCGCGGAAGAGACGGGCCTCATCATTCCACTGGGCAACTGGGTGCTGCGGACTGCATGTGCCGAAGCGGCGAAGTGGCCTGCGAGCATCGGCGTGGCGATCAATCTATCGCCTGTGCAGTTCCGCGACAAGGCGCTGGCGTCGAATGTCGTATCGGCACTCAAGGAGGCCGGACTCGAGCCACAGCGACTCGAACTGGAAATCACTGAAGGCGTCCTACTCATGGACGAGGCTCGCACGCTTCATACGCTGAATCATCTGCGTGCGATGCACGTGAGAATCTCGATGGACGATTTCGGCACGGGCTACTCGTCCCTGAGCTACATCCGCAAGTTTCCGTTCGACAAGATCAAGATCGACCAGTCATTCGTTCGCAACATTCCTCACGACGCAGAGAGTGTCGGGATCGTGCGGGCAATCATCACGATGAGCGCATGTCTTGGGCTTCCGACCACGATGGAAGGCGTGGAGACGGCCGAACAGTTCGGCTTCGCTGTGTCGGAAGGCTGCAGCGCGATACAAGGCTATTTTGTCAGTCGCCCGGTTCCGGCTGCTCAACTTCGCACGCTGTTCGGACACGATACGTTATGTGCGAGCGTGGAGGGTGATGGTGTCGAGCGTTCAATACTCGCAGATTCGCGCGACGAAGGGTTGGACAGTGCATCGAGCGATGCACTGGTCTTGCAGCATTCGGCTACTGACCGGAGCATCAACCGATACGCTTAACAGACACGCACGACAAGCAATCAACGATCGCCATACCCGCACGGTATAGCCTCAGTCCGCATCGGTATTGGACGCACCGCGCGCCGCTCACTTACGCTCCGACGCATAACTCACAACGGAGACACCATGAGCACGCCTGTCGATATCGCGTCGTTGATCGATCGCGAACGCGTTCGTCCGTTTCAATGGACGATCTTTCTGCTGTGCTTCGCGACCACGCTGTTCGATGGCTTCGATACGCAGGCCATCGCATACACCGGTCCTGCAATCGTCGCGGCATTCCATCTCGCCCCTGGCGATCTCGCGCCGATCCTCATCGCGGGCACGCTCGGCATGACCATCGGCGCAATGACGCTCGGGCTCGTCGGCGATCGCGTGGGGCGGCGTCCCGCGTTGCTCGGCGGCGTCGCGCTGTTCAGCAGCGCATCGCTGGCGACAGCATTCGCGACCGGCACGACGCAGATCCTCGCGCTGCGCTTCATCGCGGGGCTCGGCATGGGCGGCTGTACGCCAGTGCTGCTCGCGCTCGCGGCGGAGTATGGTCCGGCGCGGCATCGCGGCGCCATCATGACGGGCGTGCTGCTCGGCCTGCCCGCCGGCGCGATGCTCGGCGGCCTGGTCGCGGCGCGGATGCTGCCGGTAATCGGCTGGCAAGGCGTGTTCGTGGTCGGTGGCGCGGCGCCGCTCGCGCTACTCGTGGTGCTCTGGTTCGTGCTGCCCGAATCGCTGCATTATCTCGTGACGCGCACGCGCGGCGATCATCGCGCGGTGACTGCGGTGCTGGCGCGCATCGTGTCGCAACCGCTCGCGCACGACACGCGCTTCGCCGTGAAGGAAGCCGCCGGGCGCGCGAGCGTCGCCGCGCTGTTTCGCGAGGGCAACGCCCGCAACACCGTGGCGATCTGGGCCGTCTATTTCTTCAACTGGATCGCGTGGTTCATGTTCCTGTCGTGGCTGCCGACGGTACTGAAAGCCGCAGGCCTGCCCGCCGCGCAAGCGCCGCTCGGCACGGTCGTCGTGAACGCTGTGTTCATCGTCTGCGCGATTCCGCTTTCCTTCGTGTTGCCGAAATTGAGCACGCGGCGGCTGCTGATCGCGCTGCTTTTGCTCGGCATCGCGATCGCGATCGGGCTCGCTTACGCCGATACGTCGTGGGGACTCGTGTTTACGCTCGCGGGCGCGGCGGGGCTCGGCATCGGCGGGCAGCAGATCGCGCTCAACTATCTGGTCGTGAGCGCGTATCCGACGACGCTGCGCGCGACCGCCACCGGCTGGGCCATCGGCATGGGACGCGTCGGCGCGATCGCCGGATCGGCCGTCGGCGGCACGTTCCTGAACATGGGCGGGCCGAGCGGCTTCTATCTGACGCTCGCGGTGCCGCTCGCGGCGGCGCTGCTCGCCGTCATCGCGATCCGCACGAACGCGCGCGAAGCGGATGCGTCGCTCGTGACCGCCGCGCACTGACCGCGGCACGAGGGCAGCGCGCGGCGCGGACGCTGTTCAGCATCGCCGATGCATGAACGGCGTCCGTCGCAGACCGCAGCGTACGTTACTCGTTCGGCACGCCGATTTGCGGATCGGCGGGCGTCGCCGGATCGGGACTCACCGCAACGGGCGCATAGTTGACGACGTTCGGCAGTCGCGGATTGCTCGAGTTCGTACTGTCGAGGATGCGGGACTGAATCGTCGTGGTATCGGTCACGCCCCAGAAGTTGTTCGAGAAGTCGAGCGTATGAATCGCCGATGCAGTGTACGTGCCGTGAGCCGCAATCACCATGCGGTTCGTATTCGGCGAACTCTTCTTAAACAGGAACGAATTGTTCTTCGCGATGCCGGCAGGCGCGCCGCTCGCCGGGAAATTGTCGATGAGCACGAGCGGATCGACCATGTTCACGAACAGGTTGTTCTGCACGATCACCGAAGGATCGAAGGCGAAGGCAGCCGAATCGACGAACGTGTTGTACTTGACCGTCGAGTTCTTGAAACTCGGATAGCCGTTCGTTCCCGCCTCGTAGGTGGTCACACCGGCGCGAACAATAGGCGTCACGTTCAGGCGGTAAGCCTGCGTGTAGGTCATCGAGAACGGCGCAGCGGGGCTGATCTGCACGAACGCGTCTTCGAGACGCGCATGCTGGATGCTCACCGTGCCGCCGCCCACATTGGCGTCGACGTTGCTGACCGTCACCCCCAGCAGCTGCGACTGATCGCTGCCACCCACGTTCAGCTTCCCGGCGACGTTGATGATGCCCTTAGTCGGAATCTTCCCGATGCAGTCGGCCTTGCATGGCACGGGCTTCATGCTCTCGACGATGACACCATCCGGGATCGTGAGCGTAGCGTCCTTGGCGACCTGCACCGTGCCGGCGATGTAATAGGGCGAACCGCTCGCCGGCCATGTCGTGTCGGCCGAAATCACGGTGCCGTCAGCGATGACCGTTTGCGGCTGCGCGTAGACGTAGGCGGTGACGAGCTTGCCGGACGCATCGGAACAGACCTTCGCCGGGTCCGTCGTGAAGGGGCCGCCTGAACATGCGGCGGCAGTCGGGCTGGATGCAGGCGCGGCTGACGCTGCAGACGTCGCGCTGGTTTCACCGCCACCGCCGCCGCCACATGCCGCAAGCACAACGCTCAGTCCAACCGCCATGCGTGATTTCATGATTTTCCCCGTGGTCTTTTCGTAGTTGCTCGCCTGCTCCGAGGCGATGAGACACGAGGTTATCGAATGTGGCGCAAAGCGATTGTGCGCTGTTCCACTTATCGCGATGATTCGTCTTATGTTTGGAAGTTGCGCCGGGACAGGCTGACAGCCGCGAAGGTACGGGCTTAGACGACGTATGGACCGATGGTCGGCCGTTCGATCACGGCGGCATGGATGGGGAAGCATTAGCCTTTTGCAAAACGGCGTCGCAGCGTGGTCTGCCTCGTCGCTGTCGTACGATCGCATCGTGGCCCAGCAGCGGGTAAAGATCGTGCGCCGGCCGGCGCGCAGCGATCGCTTTCGAAACGTGCTGATGAAGAGCCTCGGGTTCGCCTTGTCGTCCTCGGGCAGTACGGCGGCGGTGCTCTCAATTCCAGGTCTCGGTGAACCGGCTGTATCGCTTCCAGCGCATGAGCCGGCTGCCGATGTGGACCGAGCAGCGAACGGCCTCGCCGACCGTTCGCCGCCTGTCCTCAACGGATGCCTTCTTCAGTGCGACGGCACGCCTTTTTGCCAAGCGCCCCAGTGCGTGACGATCTCCTTGACGACCGGCCCGCCCGTCAGATACAGATTTTGTATCGCCGGCGCGAAGCCGCCCTGTGAAGCGTAGTTAAGTACATTGTCAGCAGCCGTCTGTCCTTGATACGGCCGGTCGAAGTCCGATCCGGTACGAAGCACCGCCACGCGCGACAAGTCCACCCGGTTCACGCTGGCCGCGCGCTTGAGCGCTTCGAACGTCGCGTTGTCTTCCTGCTGCGTCGTGCAATAAACGCCTTTACCGTCGGTCAAAAGACGCGTCCAGTCACGCGCTCGCTCGCCGATGTATTTGCCCGACCACCATGTATCGCCGGCGAGCGTATCGCACTGGATCACGGCGGGCGGCTGGTTCGCGGGCGCGTAGCTGAATTTGGCGCGCGCCACTTTGGCTTCATCGCTGTCGGACAGCTTGACGTTGCGCGAGATCGCGTAGGCCGCGTCCGCGAGCGATGCGTTGAGCGCGAACACTTCAGTGCGGTAATCGAGCGGTGGCTTCTCCTTCGGGCCTTTGGTGTTGATGCCCGTGAAGCCGGTTTCCCAGTCAGCGGGTTTCTCGCGTGCGTCCAGTTCCCACTGAATGCCGAAATCCACCAGATACTTCGCCCATGCCGCCGAGCCGACCGTGCCGCGAGCCGGATCGATGCCCGCGATTCCCGCGACCAGAAAATACGTGTGCCGCAAATCGAACTGGTCAGAGAAGCCCAGCGCCATGATGGACGCCGCCGCATTGGTGTGGCCCATGCCCGTCGTCATCACGCAGACATCGTCGCGATTGCAGTTCACGTTCGGATAATCCGGCGATAACCCCGGCACCTTGACGGGCTGCCATGGACCGAGGTTGTCGAGCCAGACCTGACCTTCGGGGCCGAACATGGAGATGATCATGACCTTGACGTGCCGGCCACCGTTGCCATGCCGGTCGTAGCCGCGGTCGGAGTCGTCCTGTGCGAACGCGCAGCCGGTGATGACCGAGAGACTCGTCACGGCGACGGCGGCGATCCTTGAGGTGAGAGCTTTGCGGGCGTGCCTTGCATAGACGTTCGGTCGAAACGCGGCAACTATTCTCATGGCAGGGTTCATCCTCTTGAAGGTTCGAACTTCGAAGGAAAGCCGCACGGGCAAGCGACCCTTGCGGCGCGCCGAGCGATTATAGTCGGCATCGCGAAGGAAAGCTGCGGTGGACAAATGTGCCCTGTCGGCAGGCCGCGCGTCCAACAAGCAAGCTCGTTGTCAGGCACCGTCGGTGGGATTGAAAGCACTATCCTTGGTGATTGATGACCTCGAATGGATCAGGCTCGATTCGGCACGGACAGGCCGCGCTGACTCAAGGGTTAGAACCTCGCTGCGAAGTGCGGCATGTACATCGCGGACTCGTGCGCGCTTACAACGAGGTAACGGAGCGCATCGACATCGTGCGCCGCCTGATTCATTGAAGCCGCATCGCAACAGCGCGACTCACGACGAGCTTGCGAAGATGCCTCGCTCATCGATCGCGGCAAGTACGGCGAAGCGGGCATGCTGTTGCGCGCGCACATCACGTGTCGATGCTGAGCGAGGCACGCGCGAAGAAGCTGCCTTTCATCGGATGAGACGAAGAGGTGAGATGGTTGCCGAGTTCGGCGAAACCGCCGCGAAACGGATAGCATGAAGCCCCACGGTCGACGACCGGACGCTATCCACACTCAACGGAGCTCGAACATGATGAATCGCGACAACCCCGTCTGGCTGATCACTGGCTGTTCGACCGGCTTTGGCCGTGAACTGGCGAAGGCGGTGCTCGAACGCGGCTGGCGCGCGGTCGTGACGGCCCGCGATGCGTCGAAAGTGCAGGATATCGTCGAGGGGTACGAGGACCGCGCGATCGCGTTGCCGCTCGACGTGCATAATGCCGATCAGATCGCGAGCGTCGTCGAGCAGACGAAGCAACGCTTTGGCCGCATCGACGCGCTCGTCAATAACGCGGGTTACGGCTATCTCGCGGCGATCGAGGAAGGCGAGGACGATGCCGTGCGCGACATGTTCGAGACGAACGTGTTCGGTCTCGTCGACATGACCAAGGCAGTGCTTCCGGTGATGCGGGCGCAGAAGAGCGGCATCGTCATCAATGTCTCGTCGATCGGCGGGCTCGCCAGCTTTGCCGCGACAGGGTATTACCACGGCACGAAGTACGCGGTCGAAGGCATATCGGAATCGCTCGCGGTGGAGGTGAAGCCGCTCGGCATCGACGTGCTGATCGTCGAGCCCGGCCCGTTCCGCACGAACTGGGCGGGACCGTCGATCAAGGCATCGGCGATCGAAATTGCCGACTATGCCGCGACGGCCGGCGAGCGCCGCAAGCAGACTTCCGCGCGCAGTGGCAATCAGGTTGGCGATCCGGTGCGCGCGGCGCATGCAATCATCGAAGCGGCGACCGCCGACGCGCCGCCGCTGCGTCTGCTGCTGGGCAAGACTGCGCTGGAACTTGCGCGCAAGAAGCTCGATACACTCAAACGCGACTTCGACGCATGGGAGAAGACGACCTTGAGCGCGGACTTTCCCGACGATCAGGGGTAAGCGCGTCGTTCAGCAGCAGGAGGCAGGGCCGTCGCCGGTCCGGCCTTGCTGGCGGGTTTAAGCGTGCGCCTGGCGCTCGGCCACGGTTCGCGTATCTCCTTGCTGAGACACTCTGCCAGCACGACTTCGTTGCGCATACGCTGTCACTCCCACCCCTCACCAAGCGCCCGGCGATACCACGCATGGAAGTGCCGCATGCCATCTTCTAGCGGCGACTGATACGGACCGGCATCGCTTATTCCACGACGATGCAGCCGCAGGCGGCCCGCATCCATTCGTTCCGCGATCTCGTCGTCCTCGATCATCGTTTCCAGATACGCGGCGCGTTGCGCATCGACGAACTCGCGCTCGAACGCCGCGATTTCCTCGGGATAATGAAACTCGATGACGTTGAGCGTCTCCTGCGGCCCCTTGGGATACAGCGTCGAAACGACGAGCACGTGCGGATACAACTCGATCATGTGAGTCGGAAAATACGCGAGCCATATCGCGCCGAAAGCGGGCGGCTTGCCGCCGTCGAATGCCAGCAGCCGGTCGTGCCATGTTCCATAAACGTCGGAGCCGGCTTGAGCGAGCGCGTTGTTCACGCCGACTCTTTGCATGCTGTAGGTCTCGCCGAAATCCCATTCGAGATCGTCGCAAGTCACGAAGCGGCCCAGCCCCGGATGAAAGGGCGCGACGTGGTAGTCCTCCAGATAGACTTCGATGAAGGTCTTCCAGTTATAGCGGCATGTGTGAGTTTCCACGTGGTCGAGGACATAGCCGGACAGATCGAATTCAGGGCGCGCGAAAACGTCGGCCAGGTCACGCGCCGGATCGCGCGGGCCTTCATATAGCAGACCATGGAAGTCGTGCAGCGGGAACTGTTCCAGATTGCGGCATGGTTTTCGATCAAATTCAGGAGCACCGATCAATTCGCCGTGGCTATCGTAGGTCCAGCGATGCAGTGGGCACACGATGTTGCCGCCCGTCGCTGCCAGATTGCCGCGCGTGAGCGTGATCGACTTCGCATCGCCGCCGGCCATGACGCCGACGTTGCCCGCCTCGCCGCCAAGCATCAACGCCTGCCGGTGACGGCACACGTTGGAGAGCAACTGCACGCCGTCTTTGCCGCGCACGAGCACGCGTGCGCCATCGTCCTGAGGCAAACGTCGCCAGTCGCCCGCGTTCGGCACCGTCTGCTCATGCGCGACATAGCGAGCCGACTGCGCAAAGATGCGCGTCAATTCCCGCTCGAAAAGCGCCTCGTCGAAATAGGCGCTCGCGGGCAACTGCAAGCGAGCGTCCTGCGCATCGTCGGGCAGCGTGAGATGCGTGAGGTTGCTGATGTCGTTCATCGATGAATCCCTTTTGCGCGGACGCTGCGCACCTGCGATCAGGCGTCGAGTGCGGCGTCCCGTTCCATGTTCAGGCGCACGATGCGCTCATGCTTCGCGAGGCGTGGGCAGGTGCTGCACAGCTCGCCGTCGCCGCGTCGATAGTGATAGCAGCAGGTCTTCCGGTCGAGTGCGAGCGCGCATGAACCGTCGGTGCGCTCGAACGCGAAATAGCCGCCCTGACCGTCGAGGGCAAGCGCGGCGAGCCATCGTCCGCCGAGTGCCTGCAAGTGTGCGTCGTTCCAGTCGGGCCGCCCCTTGCGAGCGGCCAGCAACGCCGCAAGCACGACATCGGCCAGCGTGCCGTTCACCATCGCGGGATTGAGGCGGATGACCGGCATGAGGTCGTCGCGCATCTGCCGCGAGCATGCGGCGATCTCGCTAGCCGCATGCGTGATGAGTGCTGCGCCTTTGCGTTGCTCGGGTGCGTGATCGGGCAAGCGGACTTCGCGAGTCCATCCTCGATCGATTGGCTGCGCGATGCGCGCAAGCGATAACGACGCGCCCGCCGCATGCACGCCGATCACGCTCAGATAGACCGGCTGCCAGATTAGAATGCCCCAGCAGCGCGACGCCCAGTACGCACGTCCCGCTTCGGGATATGCGTTCGCCCAGTAAGCGAGCAGCGCGTCGAGCGCGGCGCGGTTCGGCGCATGTGGTCCGCCACGAACATGCACGTGATCGCCGACGCCTTCGCTCCGTGCGGTGTCGTCGACGATACCGCTCAGCCCCGGTACGAGTCGCGCCGCGACATCGAGCAGATTCTTCACCGTGCAATTCGTGCGCTTGCTCATGCGTCGACGGATTCCGCGTTCGCATGCGCCGCCGCCGGCCTTGCACTTGGCGCGGCGCGGCGTCCGGCAAGCGGATTGCGCAGGTTGCCCGCCATCTTCAGATTAGCAGCGGGATCGGCGAGATTCACCATCTGCAGGTTGTTGCCGAGCTGAAGGCGGTTCAGGCACGAATGCAGAAACTCGGGCGCGAAGAGGTCGTACTTGGCGAACTTCGCGGCAAGTTGCGGATGTTCGTCCTGATAGCGCGCGACGCAACGCGCCACTGCGTTCCAGAAGTCGTCTTCGCTGCACACCCGATGCTCGACGAGAATCTGGTTCACGTAGCGGAAAAAGCCGTCGAAGACGTCGATAAAAATCGCGAGCAGCTTGACGTTCTCGGGCACATCGACGGCAAGGCGCTGCACATTGGCCGGCAGCTTCGCGTCCTTGTTGAGAATCGCGGATTCCTCGGCGATGTCCTTCATGATCGCGCGCACCGGCACGTTGTTCTCCATCACCAGAATCAGGTTCTCGCCGTGAGGCATGAAGACCAGATCGTGAGCATATAAGCAATGCACGAGCGGCGCGAGATAGGCATCCAGATAACGCTCGATCCACGCTTGCGCGCCGAGTCCGGATGCCTCGATCAACGCAGGCAGCAGCGCGCGGCCGTTGCGGTCGGTGTGAAGGAGCGCGGCCATCGTCATCAGGCGCTGTCCATCGGAGACGAGCGAGAGCGGATTCTCGCGCCAAAGCGCGGAAAACATCTTCTTGTAGGGGCTATCCGTCTGAACGGCGGCCTCGTAGTAGCGATTCCTGAAGCCGAGCGACGCCACCTCGCGCAGGATCGTGAAGCCTTTGCCGCGCAAGTAAGGATCGGCTTCGACCATGCCTTTGATGAAGTCGTTGATCGCCGGCGTGCCCGACATGTAATAAGGCGAAAGGCCGCGCATGAAGCCCATGTTGAGAATGGAGAGCGAGGTCTTTACATACCGCTTCGACCTGTCCGATACGTTGAAGAACGTGCGGATGGACTGTTGCGCGAGATAGCGGTCGTCGCCATAGCCGAGACAGATGATACGGTTCGTCGCCACATACGACGCAAAAGCGATCGAGAGCTTGTTGAACCACTGCCAAGGATGCGCGGGCATCAGATGATAGTCGTCGGGATTGCCACCGTGGGCTTCGATAATGCCGTAAAAGCGCGAGATGGCCGCGCCGCCGAGCTCTTCGTCCATCAGCCGGTCATAGTCGATATCTTTCGCGCTGTGAAATGCGGCGTTGTCCTTGTGCACCGCGAGCCATACGAGCTGGATCGGCGACGCCGCCTCTGGCGCGAACGCGCGATAGTCGCCCGCGTCGAAGCCGAGCCGTCCGTTGTTCGCGACGAAGCCGGGATGGCCTTCGCTCATCGCGGTTTCGACTGCCTGAAAATCGGCGCTCAGAAGCGCGGGCGTATCGGGTCCGTCCTTCACCTGCTTATAGGCCGCACCGTAGAGCGTGCTGCTGATTTCATCGAGATAAATGGGAAGGTTGTCTTCCCTGATACCCAGACGCGCCTTCACATCGAGAATGAACGCGAGTGCGTCGAGGGCTTGCGGCACGCCCTCCTGCGTGCAGACGATGCTTTCTGCGCGAATGCTCCAGTGACGCAACGCCAGCAGCCGCGCTTCGAACCGATAGACGCGCGTACCGTCGTCCGATTCGAGTTCATACCGCGCATAACCGTCGCTGGCTTCATCGGCAAGACGGCGCGGTTCGACGATCAATTCGTGAGCGTATTCGGCGATGGCCTTGCGAATCAGCATGCGGTTCGCTCGCTCCCAATCCTCGGGCGTAAGATGATGCGCGGCATCGGCGGGCTGAAGAAGCGTGTGTTGCATCGTGGCGCGAGTGTCGATGGTCATAAAGATATCTTTCCTTGTTGACTAGTGATCCGTATTGATGGCGCGATAGAAATCGTCGCGGGTGCAGAATGCGAGCGATGCGGTCTTGTCGCGGAACGCCACGTTCTTCCAGTAGACAAACCCAGTGGAACGATTCAGCGCATGGATGCGAGCGTTTCCGGCATCCGGTTCGACGACGATGCGCTGCGCGTGAAGGTGGCTGAACAGGAACTTCATCACGGCGCGGAACACACGACGCGTATAGCCCCGAATCGGCGTCGCTGCCGGGCCGACGAACAGATGCATGCCGAGGTCGCCCCGCTCGGGGATGTAATGCTCGCCGACCTCTTCGTGCGCCGGGTCATACGTTTCGATGAGAAACGCGGCCTTGCCATGACGATGCGCGAGCCAGGCATCGGCATGATTCGAATCGGCGATGTCTTGATAGAACGCTGCCACTTGCGCGACGCTCCAACTACGCATGTTCCAGAACGCGGCGCGGTCCTCGATGAACCACCGATGCAGCGTCGGGGCGTCGCGTTGCGCGTCGAGCGGGCGGATGTCGAAGCCATCGATATGAGCGTCGAGCATGTCGCACGTCGCATCGAGCAGGGCGATTTCGTGAGCGGCAATATCAGTTCGCACGGGCGCGGACTCCTGTGTCGGAAAGCTGGTCGGTATGAATGGATGCGGGCGCATCCGTACGCGGGCGGCCGAGTAGGTACACGCTGATGAGCGTGGTCGCCGCAAGGCCCGCCGCTGCAACGAAGAACGGCGCGCGCAGACCTGTCTCGTCGACGATCGCGCCCGCTGCCAAGGACGCGAGCAGCACGCCGACGTTCTGGAAGAAGTTGACGACGCTATAGTCCGACGCATAAGACGCGGGCGTGCTCAACGAGAACATGGTGACGTCCAGCTTGACGACGATCTGGAACAGCGCCCAGCCGAACATCACCCGGCCCACGATGATCCATAGCGGCGCCTCGATGCCTTGCAACAGCATGCCGGTCGCGCAGATCAGCAGATTTGCGATCAGGTGATCCGGCAGCCGCTTGCCGCGTTGCGCGATGCGCTTGTTGAGGCGCAGGGCCACCAGCGCAACCATGCCTGGAATCGCGAACACGAGACCTGGAACGAGCTCGCCCTGTCCGCCGGTCACCGACTGCCAATACGAGGACATGAACGGGCGGACCAGATATACGCAGAAGTCGAATACGAGCATGAGCAACGCAAGGCGCAGGATCGGCAGTCGCTTGCGCAGACTCGGGCGCACGGATGCGTCCCGCGCTTCGTCGGCGAAGCGGCAGCGTCGCGCGATGCGATGCGAGCGGATGAGGCTCATGCAGATGGCCATCTGAACGAAATCGCCAGCGGCCATCGCGAAGATGCACGCATGCGCGCTCCACACCTGCATGACGAAGCCGCCAGCCGCGGCGCCTGCAATCGCGCCGAAATGCACGACGACGGACAGCACGCCGATGGTATGCGCATGCGACTCCTTCGGCTCCAGTCGCATCATGTACGGATACATCAGCAGGTAGCTGCTCTTGCACATGAACATGGCGAGCGAGAGGACCCAGAAGTGCGCGACCGTCGGAGCAAGATAGCTTGCCAGCGAGAGTACGCCCGCCGCGCATTGCGTGTAGACCAGCAGATGCATGGCGTCAAGCCGCTTCGCAATGCGTGCCCATAGCGGCAGCGTCAACATGACGACGATGGAGATGAACGCCACGTAAGCACCCGCGTGCAAGGGACTCGTCACACCATAGCGCGCGGCGAAGAACTGCGGATAGAACGGAATGAGGATCGCATCGCTTACGACGGCGAACGTCGTCATTGGGATGACGGTATTGCGCAGATTCATTGCGCCTCCAGCGGCGACTTCACGAACGCATCGGTATCCGGCACGGAGAAGTCCTGCAACGCGATGCGTCGCTCGATCTTGTAGTGCTCGACGCCGGTAAGCTCGCGCAAGATGCACGAGTTGCGATAGCAGCTCATGCCGAGGTCCGGATTCGTCAGGCCGTGGCTGTAGAGGCCTGCGTTTTGCACGAAGATTTCGCGCTGGTTCAGGTCGATCGCATAGTTGCGCGAGAGCCGATAGCGTCCTTTTTCATCCCAGCGGATGCGGCTGCGAATGCCGTCGATGAAGCGCGGCACGTTCTGCGTATAGCCGGTAGCGAACACCGCGCCATCGGTGACGTGGGTGTACTGGACGCCTTCATCGCGCTGAACGAAGCGCAGGTGATAGCAATCGTTTTCGTCGTAGTGACAACCAGTAAGCTCGGAATTGGTGATGAGCCGGGCGTTCGTGTCACCGCGGCTGCGACGATCGTCGAGAAGGTCGTAAATCTGATTGATGAGCGATGCGTTGACGCCCTTGTACAGACTATCCTGCTTCGCGATGATGCTTTCGCGCACGCTGTCCGGCAGGTTGAAGAAGTAGTCGATATAGTCCGGGGAGATCATTTCAAGCGTGAGCTTGGTGTTTTCCATCTGGAAGAAGCGGGGCGAGCGGGTGATCCAAGTCAGCGAATAGCCGTGCTCGTCGCTCTCTTTGAGCAGGTCATAAAATATCTCGGCGGCGCTTTGTCCACTCCCGATCACGGCGATGGAACGCTTTTTTTGAACTTGAGGCTTCTGTGAGGTGTACTGAGCGCTGTGGATACAGCGATCGCGAACGGGGTCGCAACAGGCCGGCAACTGCGGTACCGACCCCACGCCGATGATGATGCGCTTCGCGCGATAAACGAAGGGTTCCTCGCTGCGTACATGTTTGCCGGTGACGACATAGTGTCCGTCGTTCTCGTCGTAATCGATCCGCTGCACGTCCGAGCCGAACGCAATGCTTGTTAGCTGGCGTATCGCCCATTTGCAGTAGCGGTTGTATTCAGCGCGGCTCAGGTAGAAGCGCTCGCGAATGTAATACGCATACAGCTTGCCTTCTTGCTTGCAGTAATTGAGAAAGCTGAACTTGCTCTTGGGATCGGCAAGGCTCACGAGATCCGCCAGGAACGGGTTCTGCAACGTGGTGTCGTCGATCAGCATGCCGGGATGCCAGTCGAAATCCTCGTTGCGTTCGAGGAATACGCCGCGCAGATCGCGTATCGGATCGGCGAGACAGGCGAGACTTAGATTGAACGGCCCGAGGCCTATGGCGACGAAGTCGAGCTCAGGCGAGCGCGACGCATGGCGGCTTGCTCGTACGCTCGGATCGGACATGAAGTGAGTTTTATCTGGACCGCACGTTGCCATGTTCAGCTACCTCATGGATGACGAAGGTGAAAAAGGGCGCGCGCCGGGACACATTGGTCGTTGGCACGAATCGGTGTCTCTTGTGCGTGAATGCGAATCATTCGCGTTGAAGGATGATAGGAAACGCCGTGTCGAAACGCAAGGGGGTTCGTTAGCGGTTCGGCTATTGGACGAGTTGGAGCGTTGAACCAGCGCTGGCACTCAGGCAACCGTTGTTCACGCGAAGTCTGCGTGATCAAAGGTTTAGCGCATGTCTGACGCGAAGCCCGAGGGGTTGAGCCCTCTGTTATCCACCACTAATTAATTCTTCTGGCCTGCTTGAAGACCCTGTGATAACTGAGGGGATACGCGACCGCGTGCTCGGTCACATGTACCATCCGAGCCCGGTGAGAGTCGACGATTAACGAATGAGTGCCCTGCAAGCAGGCGTCGCGAACATCGCCAGATCATGCTATTGCTCGCGTCGGTTATGGCGCATGCGCGCGAAGTCGACGCGTTCCGTCAATGACCTCCAGCGCATTCGCATTCCACCTGTTTCGGGCGACAAGCACCACATTCGGAAAACGCAGTGCTTTAATGCGAGCGATCCAAGTTTCAAGAATGCCTAATCCGCACCCATCCGCTGCCGCGCGCTCATGAAAGGGCCGGTCGGCTGGCGTTCGGGCGCGAAGCGGTCGAAGCCCGCGGGCATGTCGATATAGACCGCCTCCATTCCTTGCCGGCTATACGTTTCATGCCAGAAGCCTGCGCCGCGGCTATCGCGCAGGAAGTCGCGCCACCAGCGGGAATGGGGTTCGCTGCGAGTAAACGCTTCGAGACTCTCGAGATCGCGCCAGTACTGACGAATACCAATATGGTTGAGCGCGAAGAACACTTGCTGACTCGAGAGCAAGCCATCGGGCGGATTCGATTCGATTTGCCGCAGCCCTTTGCCGATGCCTAATATCGCCGCAATTCCTCGCAGCCGGCGCACGCGGAAGCCCAATAACACGACGACGAGATTCGGATAGGCACTGAGATCGACGGACCTGCGGACGACGGACGCTTGCATGGCGGCTCCTTGCGGTTAATGCTGTAAGCATAGTCGCCGATGATCCGCTTGTATGTTGCCAGTCGCGAAAGGTTTCGTCGTCGGCGCGAAGCAATTCTTTTCGCGTAATGACTAGTCGCTCGTTCCACGCCGTGCTGAAAGTCCTTCACGTGCAGCATGTGAAGCCGATTACGCCGATGCGCGACGATCGGCGTCTACAACGCCTCCGTCACCGCACGCAAAAACTGTTGTGTCCGCTCATGCTGCGGTGAAGAGAAGAACTGCTGCGGCGGTGCTTGCTCAATAATTTTCCCTTGCGAAAAGAAGCACACGCGATCGGCAAAATCCTTGGCAAACCCCATCTGATGCGTCACCATCAGCATCGTCAGATCGTGCTCCGCGCCGAGACGGCGAATCACATTCAGCACTTCACCACACAACTCGGGGTCCAGCGCAGACGTGACTTCGTCGAAGAGCATGACCTTGGGACGCATTGCAAGCGCACGTGCAATGGCGACGCGCTGCTGCTGTCCCCCCGATAGCTGCGACGGATAGTGATTGCACTTCTCGTCGAGACCGACCATCGACAACAGGTCACGCGCCCGTTCGGTGGCTTGCTTCTTCGACAGACCCAGCACGCTGATCGGCGCTTCTATCGTATTTTGCAAGGCCGTCATATGCGGAAAGAGATTGAAGCTTTGAAACACCATGCCGATCTTGCTGCGCACCTTGCGAACATGCCGCGGTGACGCCGGTATCAGCTTGCCATTTCGCATTTCATGCGTCAGCGGTTCGCCATCCACTTCGATGACGCCATCGGTCAGCGGGTCGAGCGTCATCAGCACGCGCAGCAGCGTCGATTTACCCGAGCCGCTCGGCCCGATGATCGCCACTTTCTCATTGCGTGCGACGTCGAGGTCGAGGCCATCGAGCACGGTCAGCGGGCCATAGCGTTTTGTCACGTTGCGAAAGCGCACGATCGGCGTGTCGGCATTGGCGGCGGCCGCCGCGCCCAGTGCAGGGTCGAGGTCTCGTTTCATCTGCTGCTCCTGAAGATCCATTTCCGTGCGCCGTCCGCCGGGTTCGAGTGTTCAGCACGCGTGATGTCCTGCATCATGGCAAGCGCACGCGTCGTTCGAGGTGACGCACGCCCGAGGCGAAGGTCACGCTGATGATGAGAAAGAAGATGCCGGTCATCGTGATCGGCTCCAGATACCGGAAGGTTTCCGAACCAATGTTCTTGGCTTGCTGCATCAACTCGACGACCGTAATCGCGGACAGCACAGGCGTGTCCTTGAACATTGCGACCAGATAGTTGCCAAGCGCGGGAATTACAGGACGTATGGCTTGCGGAAGAATGACGCCGCTATACGTGCGCCACGGCGAGAGCGACAGCGCACTCGACGCTTCCCACTGCCCACGCGCCACGCCGTTGAGCCCCGCGCGATACACCTCCGACACATAACAAGCGTAGTGAACCGCAATGCCGATGGTTCCCGCTGTCAGAGCGGACATCGTCAGGCCATAGAGTGGAGCGACATAGAACAGCACATACACCTGAATCAGCAACGGCGTGCTGCGTATGAACTCGATGAAAAAGGCCGTGATCTTCGCAACAGGCGCGATGTCACTGCGCCGAAGAATGGCGAGCACGAGCCCGAGAACCAGCGCAATCGCGAATCCGATCAGCGTAATGCCGATGGTGTAGGTCGCCGCGCGTGCGAGTTGGGGGAGGATATGCAGCGCATACTTCACATCGAACAATTGGCTCAGTGTGCTCATGATGCTGCCCTCGGAACGGCACGACGCACGGCGACATGGCTGCTGACGCGCCGCTCGAAATAGCGCATCACGGTCGCGATGATCTGCGCCAGGACGAAGTAGATGAGCAACGTGAGCGCAAAGATTTCGGCGGTCTTGAAGGTCGCTTCGTCGAGCTGGCGCGCGCGGAAAGTGAGGTCGGACAGCGTGATGAGCGACACGAGCGACGTCCCTTTTAGCAATTCGATCATCAGGTTCGTCGCGGGCGGCAATGCATAGATCATCGCCTGAGGCAGCACGATCCGGCGCAGCCTCGCCGATGCCGGCATGTTCAGCGCGAGCGCCGCTTCATACTGGCCGCCCGGTACCGAACGCAACGCCCCGCGCAGAATCTCCGAACCGTACGCGCCGTAATGCAGGCCAAGACCGACGACCGCGACCGTGAACGGCGTCAGTTGCAGATTGAAAGGCGGCAAGGGCAGCACGAAGAATAGCCAGAACAACTGCACCAGGAGCGACGTGCCGCGAAAAATCTCGACGTACGCGTTGCCGGCCCATCTCAGGATTCGATACGGCGCCGTGCGCACCACGGTTGCAACGCACGCCATGATGATCGCCAGAAGAATACTGAAGATCGCGATCTGGATCGTGACGAGCGTGCCCTTCATCATCAAGGGTAGAAGCTCATTGAGGTCACTCATGACGGGTCCTCGTTAATGGGTGCATGCAGCGCGCGCCTAGACTGAAACGTTTATCCGCCGCAGAGTTCAGGCGCTTTCTTGGTGGTCACGTTGGACTTGTCGAAGCCGAACGGACCGACCGTCTTCAAGTGATCGTCGGTGCCGAGCCACGCATGCAGTTCCTTGTTGACGGCATCGCGCAAGTCGGTGTCTTCGGGGCGAAAAGCCAGCGCGCCATAGCCCGTATGTTTGGGATCGTCATTGAACTGGCTGATGGCTTCGACTTGCGGTCCGCCCTTTGAGGCGAGACCCTTCATCGTCAGCGCGGTGCCGACGGCGGCATCCGCACGGCGTGCGCGCACGGCCTGCAATTGCGCGGTCGTGTCGGGTACCTGAAGAATTTGATCGTCCTTAATGCCCGCCTCGCGCGCGTAGCCGAGTTCCGCCGTTCCCGCCATCACCGCGAGCTTGGTGTCCGGCTGTTTGGCGACATCGGCATAGCTGTGAAGATTCTTCGGGTTGCCCTTCATGGTCAGGAGCGTGTCGGGGATCTGGTACTGCGGATCGGCAAAGGCAACCTGCTTGCAGCGTTCCGGGGTGATGTACATGCCGGCCGCGATGACATCGAAACGGCCCGCCTTGAGGCCCGGAATCAAGGCGCCCCATTCTGTCAGCACCGCATCCACTTTCTTGACGCCGAGCTTCGCAAAGACCTTCTTGGCGATTTCAGGCGATTCGCCCGTCACGGTGCCGTCGGCCGTCGTATAGGCAAACGGCGTTTCGTTTGCATAGCCGATGCGTACCTCGCCCGTGCGCTGAATGCGCTGCAGCGTCGTCTCGGCGCTTGCGCTTGCTGCATAGCCCGTGAAGCTCGCCGTCGCGACGCACGCCGCTAGCAGCATTCCAGACAGTCGCTTCGTCTTCATATCGTTCCCGTTCGTATGGTTGGTCTTTGCTCGGAGAATCAGGCCGCATGACGCCGCGACACCGGAGAAACCCTTATGGCTGAAGCCGTTGAGCGGCCTTTCAACGCAGCCACGATGCAGAATACAAAGCCATATTTGTGTTGCGATTGCTCTAGGACAATTATTTTCGAACGCGCTTTTGCGCCACTATTGGGCATGGGCGAAGTGAACATGAGCATCAGGAGAGCGACAAGGTGAAGGAACGATGGCGCGACGCGGTGCGCACGGGGCAGGGCGTGCAATCGAAATACAAGCGGCTCGTCAAGGCGATGGCTGCGGACATCGAGAGCGGCGCGCTTGCATCGGGCGCGCGTCTGCCGCCGCAGCGCGACGTGGCGGCGGACCTGCAAATCAGCGTGCAGACGGTCACCAACGCCTATAAGGAACTGGAAAGGCAGGGCCTCATCCGGTGCGAAGTCGGACGCGGCAGCTTCGTCACGGCACGCGTGACGGAGACCATGTCCAATTACATGCTCGATACGGCGGAGCGCTCCGTCGTGGATTTTTCGATCGCGCGCATCGTTCATACGCCGGAACACGATGCGATGTGGCGCAAGGTCTGCGCGACCTTGTCGACCATCGAGGATCAACCCTGGATTCGCGCGTTCAGGCCCATCGCCGGCTTCGAGAACCACCGTCAGGCGGGCGTCGAATGGCTCGCGACGCTCAACATGCCCGCAAGCGCCGACACCTTGCTCGTGACCAACGGCGCCGCGCACGGCATTTTTCTGGCGCTGGCGTCGACGGTCGGTCCGGGCGATACGGTGTTATGCGAAAGCCTCACCGATCACGGCGTGATTGGTTCGGCTAACGTGCTCGGCTTCACGCTCAAGGGTCTGGAAATCGACGAATACGGCATACGTCCCGAACATTTGGAGGAAGTCTGCGACAGCGAGCGCGTCAGCGCGCTCGTTTGCACGCCGACGCTGAACAATCCTACCGTCGCCTTGATGTCCGACTCGCGCCGCCGCGCCATCGCGAGAATCGCCGAGCGATATGGCGTGTATGTCATCGAGGACGATGTGTACGGCGCGTTGCCCGCGAAAACGCAAACGCCGATCTCCAGCCATATTCCCGACCTCGCGTTCTATTGCACGAGCATGACCAAGTCGGTGCTGAGTGGCTTGCGCACGGGCTTCATGACCGTGCCGCGCCGGCTCGCCTTGCGCGCGGAAAGCGTGCTGCGCGTGAGCTGCTGGATGGCGACATCGCCGATGGCGGAAGTCACCGCGCGCTGGATCAGGGATGGCACGGCGCAACGTCTCGTGCAGATCCAGCGCGAACGTCTCGCCGCGCGGCAGGCCGTCGTGCGCGAGTTGCTCGGCGAATACGTGCTCGGCAGTCATCCGAATGCGTTGTCCGCATGGCTGCGCGTGCCGGAAGAATGGGAAGCAGAGCGCATGACGCGTGAACTGCGCAACCGGAACATCGCGGTCACATCGCCCGATCCCTTTCTCGTGCGCGGCGCTGAGCGGCCCAACGCAGTGCGATTGTGCGTCGGCGCGGAAGTCGGCGAGCGCACGTTCCGCAGAGCCGTCGAAACCATGCGCGAGGTGTTCGGACAATATCCGCACGTGCACGACTTCAATTGAACTAGGACATTCAAAATCGATTTTTTAGGACATTAGACTGAGTTGCATCGATCAACGAATAGCAACTTGGTCCCACATGTCCAGACTCTCGCTCGCCGATGTCTATCGTGCTCGCCAGCGCATTGCGGGCCGCGCGCTCGTCACGCCGCTGCTGCAATCGGCGGCGCTCAGCAAGGTGGCGGGCGTTGCGGTCTATCTCAAGCTCGAGACCGTTCAACCGACCGGCAGCTTCAAATTGCGAGGCGCGACCAATGCGCTGGCGCAACTGGCCGATGAAGGCTGCAAACGCGTCGTGACGGCGTCGACCGGCAATCATGGCCGTGCAGTCGCTTATGCGGCGCGCGCCCTCGGTATCGAAGCGGCCGTGTGCATGTCCTCGCTCGTGCCAAGGAACAAGGTCGATGCCGTCGCCGCGCTGGGTGCGCGCGTCGTCATCGTGGGCAAGAGTCAGGACGATGCGCAGGTGGAGGCGCAACGTCTCGTACGCGAAGAAGGCTATGCATTCGTGCCGCCGTTCGATGACCCGCGCGTGATAGCGGGCCAGGCCACTATCGGCATCGAAATCCTCGAAGCGCTGCCCGATGTTGCGACCATCGTCGTGCCTTTATCGGGCGGCGGCTTGTTCAGCGGCGTTGCATTCGCGGCCAAATGCATCGCGCGCGCCACCGAAATGGTCGGCGTATCGATGGAACGCGGCGCGGCCATGCATGCGAGTCTCGAAGCGGGCAAAGCCGTCCATGTCGACGAACTCGAAACCCTTGCCGATTCTCTTGGCGGCGGGATCGGCCTCGATAACCGGCATACCTTCGACATGACGCGCGAACTGATCGACCGCGTCGTGTTGCTCGACGAGGTATCGATTGCGCGCGGCATCACCCATGCGTATCGCGAGGAGCGGCTCGTCGTGGAGGGCGCGGCGGCGGTCGGCATGGCCGCGGTCCTCGATGGCGCGGTTCGTTCGCAAGGACCGATCGTGATCGTCGTCAGCGGCTGCAACATCGATATCGACACCCATCGCCGTTTGATCGGAGCCGCGTGAATTTCATGGCCGCCATTGATCAATCCACTGTGCTGCTCTCGCAAGCGCAACTACGCGAACTGGTGCCGCTCGATCACGACGCGATTGAGCAAGTCGAGGCCGCGTTCCGCTCGCTGGCGACCGAAGCCGTTGCCATGCCCCCGGTCCTGCGTCTCGACATTCCCGAGCACGCGGGCGAAGTCGACGTAAAAACCGCTTATTTGCCGCGCTTTTCGAGTTTCGCAATCAAGGTGAGTCCGGGTTTTTTTCATAACCCTTCGCTGGGCCTTCCGAGTCTGAACGGTCTGATGCTCGTGCTGTCCGCGCATACGGGACTAACCGAAGCGGTGTTGCTAGACAACGGTTATCTCACGGCGGTACGCACCGCGGCGGCGGGCGCAGTGGCCGCACGATGGCTTGCGCGTCGCGATGCGAAGCGCGTCGCGATCATCGGCGCGGGCGAGCAGGCGCGCTTGCAACTCGATGCCTTGCGCCTCGTGCGAGACATCGGGCATGTGACGGTATGGGCGCGCGAACGCGAACGTGCGCTGCAATACGCACGCGAATGCACGGGGCTGCCGTGCGAAGTGGCCGACAGTGTAGGCGATGCGCTCCGGTACGCCGATATCGCCATCACGACCACGCCGAGCCGCGAGCCCTTGATTCATGCACGCGATCTGCGCCCCGGATTGCACATCACGGCGATGGGCTCGGATGCCGAGCACAAGAACGAGATCGCGCCCGATGTCTTCACAAAAGCGCTCTATGTTTGCGATCGCCTTCAACAAACGCGCGTGCTTGGCGAACTGCATCACGCCATCGAGGCTGGCGTGGTCGAAGCGAATGCGTCGTTTGCGGAGCTTGGACAGGTCATTGCTAACCAAGCGCCGGGCCGCACGAGCGACGAACAAATCACGCTGTGCGATCTCACCGGCACAGGGGCACAGGACACCGCCATCGCGACACTTGCGCTGCAGCGTGCGCGTGCTGCACGGGCAGGAACGATTTTCCACAACGACGTGACGCTCTGAGAGAGAGGACGATGTCCGAGATCAAGCAACAACGGGAAGGCGAGGCGCCGACGGTGCGCTTGCCGTTCGAGCGCGCCGAATACGATGCGCGCATTGCGAAGACGCGGCGCGCGATGGAGAAGGCGGGCATCGATCTGCTGATCGTGACCGATCCGACCAACATGGCGTGGCTCACCGGTTACGACGGCTGGTCTTTCTACGTGCATCAGTGCGTTCTGCTCGCGATGGACGGCGAGCCGCTCTGGTACGGACGCGGGCAGGATGCGAACGGTGCGAAACGCACGGTGTTCATGGGGCATGACAATATCGTCGGGTATCCTGATCACTACGTTCAGTCGACGGTGCGTCATCCGATGGATTGCCTGTCGAGCGAAGTCATCGCCGCGCGAGGCTGGAACACGCTGCGCATCGGCGTGGAAATGGACAACTATTATTTCAGCGCGAAGGCGTATGCGTCGCTTGTGCAGCATCTTCCCGAAGCGAGCTTCGTCGATGCAACGGCGCTCGTGAACTGGCAGCGAGCAGTGAAGTCGCCGCGCGAGATCGAATACATGCGCATTGCGGCGCGCATTGTCGAAAAGATGCATGCGCGCATTCTCGACAAGGTCGAGCCGGGCATGAGAAAGAGCGATCTCGTCGCGCATATCTATGAAGCAGGCATCACCGGTATCGAGGGATACGGCGGCGACTATCCGGCTATCGTGCCCTTGCTGCCGACCGGTTCCGACGCAGCCGCGCCGCATCTCACCTGGGACGACTCCAGATTCACGGCGAATGCGGGCACTTTCTTCGAAATAGCGGGATGCTTCAAGCGCTATCACTGTCCTCAGTCGCGAACGGTCTATCTCGGCAAGCCGCCGCAGCATTTCATCAATGGGGAAAGAGCTGTCGTTGAAGGCATCGAAGCGGGCCTCGCTGCGGCGAAACCCGGCAACAGAACGGAAGATATTGCCAATGCGTTTTTCGCGGTGCTTCGTAAGTCGGGCATCGAAAAAGACAGCCGCTGCGGTTATCCGATCGGCGCGAGTTATCCGCCGGATTGGGGCGAACGCACGATGAGCCTGCGTCCAGGGGACAAGACCGTCCTCGAACCCGGTATGACGTTTCACTTCATGCCGGGCCTCTGGCTCGACGACTGGGGTCTCGAAATCACGGAAAGCATCCTGATCACGGACACGGGCGTGGAGACCTTCTGCAATACGCCTCGCAAACTGTTCGTGAAGGAGTAGCTCGATGCGCGCGTCACCGATGAGCCCGACCGTCGACTTCGACGCGAACGGCGTTCAGCACGGCTTTCTGAAATTGCCGTATTCGCGCGACGATTCCGCGTGGGGCGCGGTGATGATTCCGGTCACCGTGATCAAGCGCGGCGAGGGACCGACCGCGCTGCTCACGGGCGGCAATCATGGCGACGAGTATGAAGGGCCCATCGCGCTGGCCAAGCTGGCATCGACGTTGAAGGAAGAGGAGGTGAGCGGCAGGGTCATCATCGTGCCGTACATGAACTATCCCGCGTTTCGTGCAGGCACGCGCACTTCCCCAATCGACGCGGGCAATCTGAATCGCAGCTTTCCCGGCAAGCCCGATGGCACCGTGACGCAGAAGATTGCCGATTACTTTCAGCGTCACCTGCTGCCGCTCGCCGATTATGTGCTCGACATTCACGCGGGCGGCCGCACGCTGGACTTTCTGCCGTTTGCCGCGGTTCACGTGTTGAATGACTCGTCACAGCAGGCGCGTTGCGAAGCCGCGATGCGCGCATTCGGCGCGCCTTACTCGATGCGCATGCTCGAACTCGACAGCATCGGTCTCTATGACAGCGCCGCCGAAGATGCGGGCAAGGTCTTCGTCTCGACTGAACTGGGCGGCGGCGGTTCGTCGACGGCGCGCAGCATTGCCATTGCAGAACGCGGCGTCTACGGGTTCCTCGCGCATGCGGGCATCGTCGGCAAGCAGACGGCTCGCAGTGGCGAAGCGCGCACGAGCACGCTGCTCGATATGCCCGATGGCTCGTGCTATACGACAAGCGAACACACGGGCCTGCTCGAAATGTGCCGCGATCTGGGCGACATGGTGCAAGCGGGCGAAGTGCTGGCGCGCATCCATGACATCACGCGCTCGGGCGCGGCGCCCGTCGAATACACGGCGAAGCGCGCCGGATTGCTTGCGGCGCGTCACTTCCCCGGTCTCGTGCAAATGGGCGATACCGTCGCGGTCGTCGCCGATATCGTCGAGCGCAATATTCCGGTGTCCGCGGCGCAATGAAGCTCGACCGATACGATCTCGCCATCCTGCGCATCCTCGCGCGCGATGGCCGCATTACGAAGTCGCGTCTTGCCGAAGAGGTCAACCTCTCCGTCTCGCCCGCGTGGGAGCGCGTGAAAAAGCTCGAAGAGAGCGGCCTTGTCGAAGGCTATCGGGCGGAGATCGACTGGACGACTGCGTTCAAGGTCAGCCGCATCGTCGTCGAAGTGACGCTGTCGCGTCATACCGCGCAAGACATGCGCCGCTTCGAAGAGCGGGTCAACGCGGCGTCCGAAGTCGTGCAGTGCTATGCGACGGGAGGCGGTGTCGATTACGTCCTGCATGTCGTGTCGCGGGACATCGATCACTATCAGCGTTTCATCGATTCCTTGCTGATCGAGGAACTGGGCATCGAACGTTACTTCACTTATATCGTGACGAAGGTGGTGAAGAAAGTCGCCGAGGGTCCGCCGTATTGGGCTGAAGAAGCGCTCTGAAATATCGGCAAGCCAATCGCGATAAAACAGAAAAAACCTCAACGGAACAGGCGCGAAACGAAAAACAATCAGTGCGCCCGAAGCCTAAAGTGGATGCATCGAACGCATCTTCCAGACGGAGACCTCACATGTTGCTCGGACATCCCGTACTCTTCAAATCGCACTGCTATATCGACGGCCGTTGGGTTCATAGCGACAGCGCCGCATCCATCGCGGTCACGAATCCGGCGGATCAGAAAGTGATCGGTCATGTGCCGATGCTCGACCGGCCGCAGATCGTCAGTGCCGTCGATGCCGCCGATCGCGCATTCCAATCCTGGCGCTGGGTGCCGCAACACAAGCGCAGCGCACTGCTTTTGCGCTGGCACGAACTCATCATGCGGCATCAGGCGGATCTCGCCGACATTCTGTCGCTGGAACAAGGCAAGCCGCTTGCCGAATCGAAAGGCGAGATCGCCTATGCGGCTAGCTTCGTCGAATGGTTCGCGAACGAAGCAAAGCGGCTCGCGGGCCGCACCATTCCGACGCATATCGATGGTGCGCATCTCGGCACCGTCATGGAGCCGGTCGGCGTGGCGGCGCTCATCACGCCCTGGAACTTCCCCGTCGCGATGATCACGCGCAAAGCCGCCGCGGCGATTGCGGCGGGCTGCACAGTCGTCGTTAAGCCCGCGCACGAGACGCCGTTCTCCGCCATCGCGCTGGCGCAACTTGCGGAAGAAGCAGGATTCCCCGCGGGCGTATTCAACGTCGTTATCGGCGAGCCTGAAATGGCGATGGAAACGCTCGTTAGCGACATGCGCGTGCGTGCCGTCAGCTTCACCGGTTCCACGCGCGTGGGTGGCCTCGTTGCGCGGACTGCGGCGCAGGCAGGCATCAAGAAACTCGCGCTCGAGTTGGGCGGCAATGCGCCGTTCATCGTGACGGAAGACGCTGATGTGGAAGAGGCCGTACGCATTGCGGTTGGCGCGAAGTTTCAAACGTCGGGACAGGATTGCTGCGCGGCCAATCGCATTTTCGTTGCACGTCCGGTCTATGAGCGCTTCGTTGAACGCTATGGCGAAGCGGTGAAGGCATTGAAGGTCGGCAGCGCATTCGAAGCGAATGTCGACGTCGGCCCGCTCATGCATCAGGCCGCTTTCGATGCGACTGTTGCACGTATCGAAGATGCTAGAACGCGCGGCGCGCGCATCGTCGCTGGCGGTAAGCCGCACGAGCGCGGCGGATGGTTCTATGAGCCGACCGTCGTCGCCGACGCGGAGCCGGGCATGCGTATCTACGACGAAGAAAATTTCGCGCCGATTTCGGCTGTTTGTGCGTTCGACACGCTCGATGAAGTCGTGACCCGCGCGAACGACACCGAGCATGGCCTCGCTGCGTACGTCTGCGCGACCCGCATCGACACGATCTTCCAGTTGGTGCGCCGGCTCGACTTCGCGATGATCTCGGTCAACGGCGTCAAGTTCACCGGCGCACCGATTCCCTTCGGCGGCATGAAAGCGTCAGGACTTGGACGCGAGGGCGGTGCAGAAGGCTTCGAGCCGTTCGTTGAAACCAAATACTTTTGCCTCGGCAACCTGGGACTGCCGCTTACGAGCGCAGCCTGAAGAGACTCTTATCAAAGATTCATATCGAGATTCAAGGAGAAGCACATGAGCCAACAACACCAATCGCTCGAACAACTGTTTGCGGAGGACCGCGCGCATTTCATGCACCCGTCGACGCACGCGCACGATCACGCAAGCGGCGCGCTGCAGGGCAAGATCATTACCGGCGCGAAGGGCATTCGCATTGAAGATCATCAGGGAAAGAGTTACATCGATGCATTCGCGGGCCTGTATTGCGTGAACATCGGTTATGGCCGTACCGAGGTGGCCGAAGCCATCTATGAGCAGGCGAAGAAGCTCGCGTATTACCACACGTACGTGGGCCATTCGACGGAGGCGATCATCGAACTGTCGGCGCGCATCATCGACTGGTCGCCGGAAGGCATGAAGAAGGTGTACTACGGCATGTCGGGATCGGATGCCAACGAAACGCAGATCAAGATCGTCTGGTATTACAACAACGTACTCGGCCGTCCCAACAAGAAGAAGATCATTTCGCGCGAGCGCGGCTATCATGGCTCGGGCATCGTGACCGGTAGTTTGACGGGCCTGCCGAGCTTTCACCAGCACTTCGATTTGCCGGTCGATCGCGTGAAGCACACCGTTTGTCCGCATTGGTATCGCAAAGCGCCGGCCGGCATGAGCGAGGCGCAATTCACGGCGCATTGCGTGGACGAACTGGAAAAACTGATCGCGAGAGAAGGCGCGGATACGATCGCTGCGTTCATCGCGGAACCGGTGATGGGCACGGGCGGCATCATCACGCCGCCGCAAGGCTACTGGGATGCGATTCAACAAGTGCTGCGCAAGCACGACATTCTGTTGATCTCCGATGAAGTCGTGTGCGGCTTTGGCCGTCTCGGCTCGAAGATGGGCGCACAGCACTTCGGCATCAAGCCGGACCTCATCACGGTGGCGAAAGGGCTGACGAGTGCGTATGCGCCGCTGTCAGGTGTGATCGTCGGCGAGAAAGTGTGGGACGTCATCGACAAAGGCTCGCAAGAGTTCGGTCCGATGGGTCATGGCTGGACGTATTCGGGCCATCCCATTTGCGCGGCAGCGGCGCTTGCGAACCTCGATATCCTCGAGCGCGAGAATCTCGCACAGAATGCCGCGGATGTTGGCGCATATCTCCAGCAGCAACTGCATGCAGCGTTCGATTCGCATCCGCTCGTCGGCGAAGTGCGTGGCGCGGGCATGCTGGCGGCGCTTGAATTCATGGCGGACAAGCAAGGCCGCAAGCCGTTCGATGCAGCGTTGAAGGTCGGTCCGAAGGTATCCGCTGCGGCGCTCCAGCGAGGTGTGATTGCGCGCGCGATGCCGCACGGCGATATCCTGGGCTTCGCGCCGCCGCTGGTCACGACGCGCGCTGAAGTCGATGAGATCGTCGGCGTCGTTAAGGAGGCTGTCGATGTGGTCGCTAACGAAGTCATCGGCTCTGCCTTGACAACGCCTGCGCTTTGAGAAGATGTGGATTTGCTGATGTTGGATGAGTAGTGTCGAACGGCCGGGCGGACGTTGCCGCCGCCCTGGCTGTGCTCTTGCCCAGGCTCGTGCGCTGCGGCGCGCGTGATCGGCGGTGAACGTCGGGCCGCCTTCGTTCGCAATGGCAGCGCATCGCAGAAACAAAGCCGTCAGTCAGCGCACATAGCGCCTCTCTCGCAAGCACCGACTTCTGAAAAGAACAGGAAAGCACCGACTTCTGAAAAGAACAGGAGCAAGCCCTCGATCTCTGCCAGTAGTGATTGATTCGCCGGGAACGCAATCAATCAAGTGCGCAGGACCAGCGTGGACTGGACCGGCAGTTTGTGTCTAGCTGAGCGTTCGCGAGTTCAGTCAATAAGCGATGCGCCGACTCCTTATCACCACACGCGCTACGCAGGCGCAAACGGGGAGGCCACGCACGTCGCGCGTCATCGCGCCAAGCACGAAACCGCGCCGGTTCACTCACTGTAGTAGTTGGCTATCCGGACGCCACGTCCGTCCAAGCCCCTCTCTCCCGTCAAGCCCTCCAGACAAACCACTCAGCAGGGTTATCCCCGATCCGTCTCCACGCGCAAACATGCAATCATATATATGAATTGCTTGGGAGGCGACAGATGCATACGGATAGCCGATTACCCCGTTATCAACGCTTGCGCGACGAAATGGTGGCTCTTATCGCGGCCCGCAAATGGCGTCCGGGCGAGGCGATTCCCACCGAACAAGCGCTCGCTCAAAGCTATGGCCTTGCGGTCGGAACCGTTAGAAAGGCCGTTGATCTGCTCGTCGCGGAGGGTTTGCTCGAGCGCTTTCAGGGCAGAGGGACATTCGTGCGCCGCGCGAACTTCGACGGCTCCCTGTTTCGCTTCTTCCGCTTCCAGACCCGGGAAGGTGAACGCCGCATTCCGGAGAGCCGCATCCTGCGTCGCGAGGTCGTCGATGCACCGTCGGCGGTTGCCGCGACGTTGCAGATAGCGAGCACTGCGCGCGTGATCCGGATGTCGCGTCTGCGGCTCATCGACGGCGAGCCGATGCTCGCTGAAGAAATCTGGTTGCCGTACAAGCGTTTTGCGGCGTTCGCGCAGATGGGCCTGAGCGAAGTCGGCGATCTCCTGTACCCCGTGTACGAAGCGCAATGCAATCAGATCGTGGCGTCCGCGACGGAAACCCTGACCGTGGAAGCCATCGGCGCGCTGCACGCGAGGCTTCTGCGAATCGAACCCGGTACGCCGGCCGTCGTCATCGAGCGTCTCGCGTATGGCTACGATCGACAGCCGCTCGAATGGCGCCGCTCACGCGGTCCGGCCAGCGCTTTCATCTACCAGGCTGAGATCCGCTAGCAATCGCGCGCGATCGGAAACACGTTGTTCTCGACGAAGAACGGCGACGAGGAGACGGCATGTTCAAGTGGTTCAGTGAAATTTCAGGCAACGAACGCCGAACGTTCTGGGCGTGTTTCGGCGGATGGGCGCTCGATTCGCTGGACGTGCAGATGTTCAGCCTCGTGATTCCGGCGATCATCGCCGAGTGGTCGATCAGCCGCACGCAGGCGGGACTCGTGAGCGGCGTCACGCTGGTCGCATCTGCGCTGGGCGGATGGATCGCGGGCATGCTGTCGGACCGGTTCGGACGCGTCAGGACGCTGCAATGGACGGTCGCGTTCTTCTCCGTGTTCACGTTCCTGTGCGCGTTCGCGCAAAACTATCCGCGGTTTCTCGTGCTGAAAACGCTACAGGGCTTCGGCTTCGGCGGGGAATGGGCGGCAGGCGCGGTGCTGATGGCCGAGACCATCCGCAACGAGCATCGCGGCAAGGCGATGGGCAGCGTGCAGAGCGCATGGGCCGTCGGCTGGGGCGCGGCGGTGCTGCTCTATGCGCTCATGTTCTCGTTGCTGCCCGCACACACCGCATGGCGTGTGATGTTCGCGATCGGCATCGTTCCCGCGCTCCTGATCCTGTACGTTCGACGTTGCGTGCAGGAGCCGGCCGCGCCGGCGCAATCGGCGCGCGACGCGCGCGCGGATGGCGACGAGCGCACACGCGACGTGGTCTTCGGCATCTTCTCGCCAGCCATGCTGCGCATGACGTTGATCGGTGCGCTGCTCGGCGTCGGCGCGCATGGCGGTTACTACGCGCTGATGACCTGGCTGCCGACGTTCCTGAAGAGCGAGCGCCATCTGTCCGTGCTCAGCACCGGCGGCTATCTTGCCGTCGTGATCGTCGCGTTCTTTTGCGGGTGCATCGTCAGTGCGCAACTGCTGGATCGCATCGGACGTCGAAAAACCATTCTCAGCTTCGCGATCTGCTGCGTCATCACGGTGGTCGCCTATCTGTTTCTTCCGCTCGGCGATACCGCGATGCTGTTCTTCGGCTTTCCGCTGGGATTCTTTGCAGCCGGCATTCCTGCGAGCATGGGTGCGCTGTTCAACGAACTGTATCCGCGCGGAATGCGTGGCACGGGCGTCGGATTTTGCTACAACTTTGGCCGCGTCGTATCCGCCGGATTTCCAGTGCTAGTGGGTCATATGTCCGCGAACATGTCTCTTGGAACGGCGATCGGCATCGATGCTGGTCTGGCTTACGCGATCGTCGTGGTGTCCGTGCTGATGCTGCCGGAGACGCGAGGCCGCGTGCTGGGTGACGCTGCTCCCGATAGCGAGGACGCAAGCCTGCTCACTCACGCGCAAAGGCATTGACGGACCGCCTAGACCCATTGATGGAGAAATATTCATGCTCGTTGAGTTGGGGGCAGACGTGAGCCGTGAGGCAGGCATCGCATCGATCGATACGCATGCCCATGTTTTCAGACGTGGCCTTCCGCTCGCTGAGCATCGCCGTTATGCGCCGGGTTACGACGCGCCGCTGGACGCGTATCTGGCGCAACTCGATGCGCACGAGATAGCGCGCGGCGTGCTGGTGCAGCCCAGTTTTCTCGGCACTGATTGCGGCTATCTGCTCGATGCGCTGCGTCGCGCGCCTGATAGGTTGCGCGGCGTTGCGGTGATCGCACGCGATTGCGAACTGGTTACGCTGACTGAAATGCGCGAAGCGGGCATCGCGGGAATTCGGCTGAACTTGATTGGCCATGCGGATGGGCCGCTCGAACACTGGTTGAGCGCGCAAACGCTGGCTCATGTTCGAACACTCGGATGGCACGTCGAGATTCATGCGGAAGCAGCACGGCTGGACGGCATCATCGAGCCGCTTTTGAATGCGGAAGTCAATGTCGTCGTCGATCATTTCGGCAGGCCCGATCCCCGACTCGGTGCAAACGATCCAGGTTTTCGCCGTCTTCTTGAGTGGTCTGAAACGCAGCGTGTCTGGGTAAAGATATCGGGTGCGTATCGGATTGAGTCGGACCGTAGCCAGGTCGGCGATGATACGCGCAAAATGTTCGGTATGCTAAATAAAGCCTTCGGTGTGCATCGCATGATATGGGGAAGCGACTGGCCGCATACGCAGTTCGAGGCATCCGAACAATTCACTCGATCGCTGGAATTGTTGCGCACACTGATTCCGGACGAGGAAGAGCGCAACGTCGTCCTCGCGAGCACACCAGCGAGCATCTACATGTTCGACGACTAAGCGCGAACTCAGCGACAGCACTGCAGTAGCGTGGTCCTCGAGCCGCGCGCAATCAAGGCAACTCAACCGAACTCATTCCATGACTAGTCTAGATATCGATCTGTTACTGACCGCGCTCATCAGCGTGTTGGTGCTTGTCGCGCTCATCGTGTCGCGCATCAAGATGCACCCGCTTCTCGCCTTGCTCGTGGTATCCATCGGCGTAGGCTTCGCAACCGGCATGGAGCCCGGAAACATCGTCAAACACCTGGTCAACGGCGCGGGAAAAACATTGGGAGCGGTGGGAGTCGTCATCGCTCTGGGCGCGATGCTCGGCAAGATTCTGGCTGATGCGGGCATCACGGAGCAGATCGCCGAGGCTATTCTCAGACGCTCCTCCGACCGGATGATTCCTTGGGCCATGACGCTCGTCGCCTTTGTCGTGGGCATTCCGATGTTTTTCGAAGTGGGCCTGGTGGTCATGCTGCCCTTGATTTTCAGCGTAGCGCGCAAGCTGGAAGACCACGCTCGCTTCAAGGGCTCGGCCTATGTTTATCTGGGGGTTCCCGTGATCTCGGCGCTCGCCGCCATGCATGGCATGGTGCCGCCTCATCCGGGCCCTTTAACCGCGATTGCTACGCTCAAAACTTCGGTCGGCCCCACGATGCTATATGGCTTTCTGGCGGCCATTCCAGCGATGATCCTGGGCGGTCCGCTCTATGGCGCATTCATTTCGCCGCGGATGAACACCAGACCCGATCAAGCTCTGCTGGACCAGTTCACCGTTGGTCAAGCCATCGATAAGGAGCAGCGCGCCGGCGTTGGTTTGGGCGTGCTGGCAGCTCTGCTTCCAGCCATTCTCATGCTGATTCACGCTGTTGCCGAAATGGTGCTGGCGAAGGGTAGCCCGGCACTCCGTTTGGCCAGCTTTCTCGGCAATCCACTGATTGCAATGCTGCTGGGCGTGCTGTTCGCGATCATGGCCCTGGTCGTTGTCCGAGGCGGTGACACCGAAAAGCTGCGCAGTTCACTTGGCAACAGCCTGAAACCCATTGCGTCGATCATCATGATCATCGCAGGAGGCGGGGCCTTTCAGGAGATGCTCACCAGTGCCAAGGTGGGCGATGCCATCGTCCATCTAACGCATTACTTCGCATTTCCCCCGTTGATCCTGGGCTGGTTGATCGCAATGCTGTTGTCGGTCTCGACGGGGTCTGCCACGGTAGGAATCGTGGGTGCGGCGGGTTTGCTCGCGCCGCTGGCTGGCGCCGATCCCGCCTTGAATCTGCCGTTGCTCGCATTGTCGATTGGCTGTGGTTCCCTTTTCTTCAACTACGCGAATCACGCTGGCTTCTGGATGGTTAAAGAATCTTTCGGAATGACCATGGGCGAAGCGACGAAAACCATTTCGGTGGTTCAGTCGATTGTCGCAGTCGTTGGTCTGATTATGGTGCTCATTTTTAACGCTGTAATACCCGTCCACTGATGCAGGCGAGCGCTGGACTATGTCGCTACAAAGTTGCTGCATTTGAGCGGGGGCAGCGAGGACCTCGCGCATGCAACGCGCATTCATACACGCGATGCCAGCAACCGAATGCCAGCTGCGCCGAACACGAGCGCGAGGCATGCATCGAGATAACGTTGAATGCGCGCATAGATGCGGCGGGCTGGCGCCATTGAGAACAGCGCCGCATAGCCGCCGAACACGCTCAACCCAATGCACAGGCAACCCGCGACGACGGTCAACATGTGCGAGGGTCCCTGACCTGCGGATGAGCCGAGCGCGGCGACTGACATCCATACGAGAATCGCTTTCGGATTGGTTAGATGCAGCAGCGCACCGCGTGCATAAAGCCGTCGTGCGTCTGGTTCTGCAGCATTGTCCGACGCTGCGCGCACCGGCGGACGCCACGCCGAGCGGCCCGACTTGAACGCGAGCCACAAAAGATACACGCCACCGCAAATTTTCACTGCGACGAGAAAGCCCGAGTACGCCGTCAACGCGGCGGAAAGGCCAAGCGCGGCGAGCATCGCCCAGAAGAAGGAGCCAGACATCACGCCCGCCGCGAAGGCTAACGCCGCGCGCCTTCCCGAAGTGCTCGCGATAGACATGATCGCCAGATTGCTCGGACCAGGGCTTGCCGTCCCGACGAAGTAAGCCGACCAGGCGAGCAGAACGTTGGCGTTGAAGAAGGCGTGTGCTGTCACGGTGGTTTGTCCCGGTTTAAATGGCTGCGCTCGAGTATCAAGGAGCAACTAGCTCGCGAACAGGCACGGTTCATCACAATACGCACAGGCCAGTTTGCATTCGGCTGCGTTCGCTAGTCGTTCTGTTGAGCGTTCTTACCGCCACAGTACAGGGCAGCATCGATCATCCCGGTATCTGAACAGATATCTTCTCTAGCGAAATGCGGCAACGTGACTGAGGTCTGGCGGAAGGCATTCAGCACTATGCGGCCTTCGCCTAAAAAGACGCGATGCCCCCGGGTGTGAGTCGGGGGCATCTCAGTGAGATAGAAGCGATTGACGTCGGCGTCAGCGATTCACAACCTGTTTCGGCATCGTCAGAACGACGGCCGCTGCAACGATCAACGAGCCGGCCACGCAATACAGCCCCACATCGGTGCTGTGTGTCATGTCCTTGATCCAGCCGACCAGATAAGGACTGACGAAACCTGCGAGATTGCCGACCGAATTGATCAGCGCGATGCCCGCCGCTGCCGCCACGCCGCCGAGGAACGCGGGCGGAATCGCCCAGAACTGACACAGCGCGCCGAGAATGCCGATGGTCGCGACGGTGAGCGACGCCACAGCCAGCGCGACGTTGTGCGGCACCACCGTACTTGCCACGAGACCCACCGCGCCGACGATCGCCGGCAGCGCGACGTGCCACCGCCGTTCCTTGCTGCGGTCCGAGCTGCGTCCCAGCAGCACCATCGCGACGGCGGCCGCACCGTAGGGAATCATCGTCAGGAGACCGACGTTGAGCGCATCCGACACGCCCGATGCCTTGATGAGCGTCGGCAGCCAGAAGCCGATACCGTACAGCCCCATGATGATGCCGAAGTAGCACAGGCACAGCATCCACACGCGGCGATTGGTGAATGCGCCGCTCGCGCTATGTACCTCGATATGCTCCGACTCGTTTGCAAGCCCTTTCTCGAGCAGCGTCTTCTCATCGGCACTGAGCCATTTCGCGGAGCTGATCTTGTCGTCGAGATACATCAGCACGACGAAGCCGCCGATGATCGAAGGCAACGCCTCCAGCAGGAACAGCCACCGCCATCCCGCCATCCCGCCGACGCCGCCGAAGTTGTTCAGAATCCAGCCAGACAGCGGACCGCCGATGACGCCCGCAATGGGGATGCCCGTCATGAACAACGCCGTGATCTTCGCGCGCCGCGACGACGGATACCAATACGTAAGATAAAGAATGATGCCCGGGAAGAAGCCCGCTTCCGCAACGCCGAGAAAGAAGCGCAGCGCATAGAACGCGGCCGGCGTTTTCACGAAGATCATCATGCCGGACAGCACGCCCCAACTCAGCATGATGCGCGCGATCCACTTGCGTGCGCCAAAGCGATGCAATGCGATGTTGCTCGGCACTTCGAAGATGAAATAGCCGATGAAGAAGATGCCCGCGCCCAGACCGTAGACGGTCTCACTGAACTTGAGATCGGCCAGCATTTGAAGCTTCGCGAACCCGACGTTCACGCGATCGAGATAAGCAAAGACATAGCATAAAAACAGAAAGGGGATCAGCCGCCAGGTCACCTTGGCATACGTTCGATCCTCGGCATCGGTATGCGGGACGACATCGCCGTAAGTGGTTTTCAACATGATTGTCTCCGTGAATCGTCACCGGCGTGCTACATGGTCACGCCGGCTTGTGGTCCTGATGTTTGGCGGCCTAAGCGCCGCCGCTCAGTGGAACATGTCGGGGTTCGTCTGCACGAGCTGCTCGTAGATCGGCTGAAAATGCAGCCAGCCGATGTATTCGCTGCCGACGTTGTCGCGGCTGTAACGCGAGCTGTGTTCCGGCACCATGACGGGCTTGATGCCGGTCGCTTCGACGAGCAACTGCTGCTGGCAGCATCGCTCCAATGCGATGAACCAGAACGCCGCCGCTTCGATGCTGTGGCGGCTCGCGGTCAGGAGACCGTGATTCTGGTGGATAGCAGCCTTGACGTTCTTGAAGTAATCGGCAACGGACAGGCCTGCCTTCTCTTCGACCGCGACTGCGCCGGCTTCGTCCTTGATGACGACGTGGTCCTCGAAGAACGCGGCGGCGTCCTGCGTGATCGGGTCGAGCGGGCGGCCGAGCGCTGCGAACGCGGTGCCGTAGACGGTATGCGCGTGGCACATCGCGACGATATCCGGATTCGCTTCATGCACCGCGGCGTGCAGCACGAAGCCCGCGCGGTTCAACGCATACTCGCCTTCCACCACCTTGCCCGCGTGATTGGCGAGAATTAGATTAGAAATCTTGACCTGCGAGAAATGCACGGCCATCGGGTTGGTCCAGTACAACTCTGGAAACTCGGGGTCGCGCACGGTCAGATGGCCGGCGAAACCATAGTCGAAGTTATGCATCGCAAACGCGCGGCACGCTGCGACCAGACGTTCCTTGCGATGCTGGCGCTCTTCCGCGAACGAATTGAATTCGGGCAGTTCGGGGAATTTCAGTCCCGCCTGTTTGGGCCGATAGATCGAATTATTAGACGGATGGGAGATGGTGCGGCGCAGTTCGGTTTGTTTCGCGCCGGTCTGCTGTTCTTCGACGGTAACGGTCATGGTTGTTTCCGGATCGGGCTGTTGGCATGCCCGCTAAGATAAGGAAACCGGCCTCGGCCATCTACGGGCGCCAGACAATAAGATTTATCACGGCGCCGTATAAATGCGGGATTACGCCGCCTGCCACGGTGGCGTCCTGAAGGCATCGACGAAATAGTCGATGAAGGCGCGGATGCGCGGCACCACCTGCCGCTCGGGTAGATAGACGATATGAATCGCGGTATCGTCCTTCGCTTCGTATTCGCTCAGAAGTCGCACGAGTTCGCCCCGGCGGATGGCCGGCAACGCGAGATGCTCGGCAAGCCGCATGATGCCCACGCCTGCCACGCACAGTTGAAACAGCGTGGTGCCGTCCGTGCTGCGGAAACCGCCGCGCACCGCCACGCGTTCGAGCTTGCCGTTGATGATGAACGGCCACTGATTGAGATGCTCGCGTGGCGATTCCCACGTCAAACATGCGTGCTTGGTAAGGCCCTGCGGCGTGACGGGCTGGCCGTGCGCGGCAAGATAGGCAGGCGAGGCGACCACGATGCGTTGCAGGTCGCACAACTTCCGGCTGCGCAGCGACGAATCCTGCAAGCGGCCCATGCGCACGGCGATATCGAAATTGTCTTCGATCAGATTGACGTTGGAATCCGACAACGAGAAGTGCACGCACACCTTCGGATACGCCGCGAGAAAGCGGGGCAACTGAGGCACCAATTGATCCATGCCGAAAGCATGCGGCGCGCTCACTCGCAAATTGCCGGTCGGTTCGCTCGATCGAACTTGCGCTTCCGCTTCTTCGAGGCTCTCGAGAATCTCGCTGCACGACCGAAGGAATCGTTCGCCCTCGTTCGTGAGACGCATTGTGCGTGTGGAACGATGAAGCAACTGCACGCCGAGCCGTCGCTCCAGATTGCTAATGCTTTGACTGACGAAAGGCTGGCTGACGTTGAGGACGTTCGCGGCCGCGGTGAAACCGCCCGTTTCCACGACGGTTTTGAATACTCGCATCTCCAGAAGTCTTTCATCCTTCATGAGGGCTGGTCCATGGCGGTGTGGGCTTTTTGTCGTGGATGTTGAGCGTGGTTCTGGTGTGAGCGACTCGTGACGGGCATGCAGCTAGGCACTACCGTGACGGACGGTAACACGAGTGTTTGCCGGATCGTGCGTACGGATTTCGGCAATGCGGTGATTGTTTCCGCATTAAAGGCTGGCTGCCAAGACCGGACGTTCGATTAGCGCTGCGGTGTCCCAGTCGTCGAGCGGGTTACCGTGCTTCAACAAAAGACGTCGATGCACCACATCAGCAGCTAGAACTGCGACGTGGATTACAACACGATCATTGAGGAGCGGCGAGAGCAATTGAGGGCCGCTCGGCCGCGCACAGAAGAAGCGTGACCGTCGTGCAGCACGTGCTCAAAGGCGGCGTCGTGACAGGATGAATTGCTCTAGCTCGCTGCAGGCGTGGTCGATGTGCCGCTTCAGCAGGGCAGCGGCGCCTCGGAAGTCGCCGGTCTTGCACAGACGAACCAGCTCGCTGTGTTCTTCTTCCGCACGGCGGCGGCTTTCCGCGCTGAGCGACAGTTGCAAGCGGGTGTAGCGGTCAGTCTGCTGGAGGAGGCTGGTCACGATAGCCAGGGTGCGAGGCTGTTGCGCACGGGACATCAGCAAGTCGTGCAGCCGCGTATTGAGTTCACCCCATCGCGAAAGGTGCTGTGCATGCAATTCTTGTTTGTATTCGGCCAGAATGGCATCGAGTTCAGCGAAGTCGGCTTGGGTGAGCTTGGGCGCTGACTTCTTCAGAAGGAGGGGTTCGAGCAGTCCGCGGAGCATGAAGAGTTCGCTGATCTCAGCGACAGAAAGCTCAGAGACGACGGCGCCCTTATGAGGGACGATGCGGACCAGCCCTTCGCCTTCCAGTTGCACGAGTGCTTCCCGGACCGGAATCCGGCTGACGCCGAATTCTGCAGCAAGCGCGTCTTGGCGAAGTTGATAGCCCTCGGGCAACTCACCCGAGATAATTTTTCGGCGAAGCGCGTCGGCTGCCTGCTCTGCGACGGTAATGGCTTGAAGCCGGGAGCTGGGCACTGAGATACTCATGGCAAGAAACTTCCGGCGTCGGGTGGACGTGTGACCGTATAAAGTATATCACTGAGAACTACTATATCGAGTGAGTGCTCGACGGTATCGTCACAGGTTCGGCTCGGCTTGCAGAACATTCGCCAAGAGGGCGTAGTCGCAACTTAGTGCCGCAGCGTTCATCGCGGGGCGTGACAAAATAGGGCCGTCTCGCCGGTGTGAAACTGATCGATATACGGATCTGAGCCCACGATGGACAAGAGCGTTCCGACCGAACGGATGCTCTGCACAAGGTTATTCATTTGTCAGGCGTGCCGGATTGCACTCTTGCCAGCAGACGCAGCCGATGGGCGAACCACTGACCGTAATCGAGTTCGCGTCTAGTTAGACCACACTTAGCCAGTCCGCCTCGCTGCTGACACCATTGCGAGAATGCGAAGTTCGGCTCGTTCGCGGCGGACATCGCGCCACGTTTCGACATCGCGAACTGGGTGACGACACAATACTGAGTGGCCACCCCTAAGGCTGCTCACTTGGGCAACTCACAAGCGGCCATCACTTAAGCCTGGTTCTCTTTCGACCAGGCCGCGTACCATGTACGGAACAGCTTGTACTGTTCTTCCGCGTAACGGCGCTGCGATTCGCTCAACACATCAGTCTCGTTGAAATGCAGCGTGTACTCCTTGTCGCCGTTAAGCACCATCAGATATTTGTAGTACAGGACGAGGTCGGTGCCTTCGTCGAACGACGAGAGTACGCCGAGAGCCGATTCCAGTTCCTTTGCCTGCCGACGAGCGGTCACGTCGCCCTTGCGCGCCTTGTTGCAGAGCGCCACGAGATGAAGGACTTCCTTCGGCAGCGCATTGCCGATGCCGGTGATCGCGCCCGTCGCACCGCAATTGACAAAGCCGTGGAACACATGGGTGTCCACGCCCGCCATCAGCGTGACGTTTTCATCCTGCGACGTGATGTGCTCAGCCGCATAGCGCATATCTGCAGCGCCGCCGAATTCCTTGAATCCGACAAGGTTCGGGTACTGGCGACGCAGTTCGAAGAACAGGTCAGCGCGGGTCGCGAAGCCGTAATACGGACTGTTGTAGATAACGGCGGGTAGCTTGGGAGCGGCTTCGAGAATAGCTGCGAAATGGGCCTTTTGGGCAGCGGGCGAGGAGCCGCGCGACAGCACACGCGGGATAACCATCAAGCCCTGCGCGCCTACCTTGGCAGCATGCGCGGCGTGTGACACGGCTTCCTTCGAATTGACAGCACCCGTGCCGACGATGGTCGGGATGTCGGCCGCAACCAGGCGAGCCACACCTTCCTGACGCTGAGCTTCGGACAGCAGAGGCCAGTCTCCCATCGAGCCGCAGTAGACCACCGCGCTCATGCCCGCTTCGACCAGTTCCTTGCCTTTGCGCACAAGTGCGTCGAAGTCAGGGGTGCGGCAGGTCGTGCATGGCGTCATGAGGGCCGGGATGGTACCGGTGAAGATGTTGTCGCTCATTACGATTCCTTCGAGAAGTTTGTCGGATAGTCGGAAATGCCTGCACGCTGGCCGCAGAGGCGCTTGAGGACGGCACAGACCTTCTGATTGACCGCCTTCGCGAAATACTAGCCGTAATGAATATTTTATACAATATGCGTCGGATGAGAGTTTTTCACGAATTAGTCAGACGATTGAGGTGCCACCCTTAACGTGCTTCGCCGCCGGCCGCGCTCCGCCACTTCGTGAACGCGGGTGCCTTGAACATGAAACGGTTCATGCGGCCGTTTATTGATTTCGCTCGACCTTGAGTCCGGACGACATGAAAAAAAGATGCTCGAAGGAGGTAGCAAGTAATCCGCCGCGTCCTCCCTGGCGACGATCACTTAGCTAAACGAATAAATTGGCTGGCCCAGCGCTTTCGCATCGATCTCGATGCCAAGACCATGCGCCGACGGTGCCGAGCCGAAGCCGTCCTTGCTGCGCGGTTGATAACCAGCGACGTGCTCGTTGGTCCAGTCGTTCATGAACGACACGCTCAGCAATGCGCGCTCCTTCGTGGACGCAGCCAAATGCGCCGAGGCAGCAGACACCACGTCGCCGCCCCACGTATCTTCGATGGTCATCTGAAGTCCAAGCTCTTGTCCCAGGTCACGCATCAACTTGGCCTTCGTGAGACCACCGACTTTCGAGACCTTGAGATTAAACGCTCCAGCGCCGCCTTCGCGCACTGCCCGTATGAGCGTGGCCGGGTCGTTCACGACTTCGTCGTAGACCATCGGAAGCGTCGTGTGCTTGCGCACCTCGATGCATTCCTCCATCGTCGGGCAGGGCTGCTCGAAGTAGAAGCGCGGTAGATTCTCCATCGCCCGTGCGGCGATGATTGCGTCGTTGACGCGCCAGCCGCCGTTTGCGTCACCGATGATCAGATCTTCAGGGCCGGTCGCATCGATGATGTGCTTCGCGCGGATGCCATCGAGCGTCGGATCCCCTCCGATCTTGAGCTGGAACCGGTGAATGCCTTCTTCGCGTCGCGCGAGCACGTAGTTCACCATCTCTTCGGGCGAGCCGAGCGGCACGGCGAAATACAGAGGGAAGCGCTCCTGCCGTACGCCGCCGAGCATGTCAGCGACGCTCGCACCCCACGCCTTTCCGGTCAGATCCCAGCAGGCCACGTCAATGGGGCTCTTGGCGTATGAATGGCCCATGAGTACGGCGTCCATGGTGTCGTACACCTTCGAAGTATTCGTCGGATCGAGGCCAATGAGCGCGGGGGCGAGGAGTTCGAGCGCGGCTCTCGCGCCCGACGCGTGTTGCGGCAAGTATGCAGAGCCGAGCGGGCAGACTTCTCCCCACCCTTCGTGACCGGAGTCACTGGTCACACGGACCATCGTCGAGGGAAGGGAAGTGATGTCTCGGCCGCCGGACATCGTGTACGTTCCGTGGATGTACGTCAGGTCGAAGTTGAACACATCGATCTTTGCGATTTTCATTTGTCTTGCCTGGTTGCGGTTGAATGCATCAGCCTTCCGATGCAAGGAACGATGCGGTCTGCGCTCGCTGCGGATTGCCGATGACCTGGTCCTGCGAGCCGATCTTATGTATTAGCTCGTCTTTGAACAACGCGACCCGGTCGGAGACATCGCGAGGGAAGCGGATTTCACGAGTGACGCAAATCATCGACATTCATTTCCTCGAGAGCATGCGGGGCGTGTCCAGCACCTCGCGGACGAGCATGGGTTGCAGTGCGGACGTCACCTCGTCAAGCAGAATGTACTCCGTAGACATGGTAAGGGCGTAGTCAATTGCCATGCGGAGTTGCTGGCCGCCCGAACGCTTTGACGGAGAAACATCGAGCTTGGCTCTCAGGCCCACGTGACGTAGCGCTACGACGCGAGTCCCGCCTTTGCTCTTGCCCGGCACCTCTCTCGGAGCCAGCATGACGTTCTCGACGGCCGTGAGATGAGGGAACGAATTCCTTTACTGGAAGACGATGCCCATATTTCGCCTGAGCACCGACTTGAAGAAGTCGGCTAACCCGATCTGTATAAGGGAAAGGGAGCGCGGCACGTCCAGAATTGCGCCGATGATTGCGTTGACGCTGGCCGGTACGATCGTTCGCAGCAGGCCGAAAGACGGGAGTCGGCTGAATGAAATCAAGGCGCCTGCGCTCGCCATCTGGGAATGCGACGACCGCTTCACGCCGATGGATGTCGGCTTGCGTCTCGTCTGGGGCATGGCGAATGCCGACTTGCTCGTGTTGCGCCGCTGCGGGTATGGGGCGCAGTGGGCGCATGCCGAGCGATGCAATCCGACTGCGTTGTCTTTTTTAGCGTGCAGTGAATCAAGATACTTCGGAAAACGTATAAATACCGTGGTGCAGCCCGCTGCAATTCGTCACCTAAAGGATCGCAATTGCCGAGATGCACCAGCGCATTGCGTCACAAGCGCGTCGCTTCGGCCGGCCTCAGTAACTCAAGGCGTCGAAGCCGCGCCCGCGACGATCAACGCGACTGCAACTTGAACCCTTCGCCGCGAATACCAGCGCGGTCTACCGCAGCAATGCGATTGCGTCCCTGTTCCTTCGCCTGATAGAGCTGCGCGTCGGTCAAATTGATGAACGCAGTGATGTCGATGCCTTCGTTCGGTACAACGGTGCCCACGCCGAAACTCGCCGTGACGAGCTGACCGTGCGGCGAGCGCAAATGTGCGATGGCTTCGTCCGCGATCAGAATGCGGCAACGTTCCGCGACGCGCACGGCGGCATCGGCGTCGGTTTCGGGAAGCACGAGCACGAACTCCTCGCCGCCAAAGCGGCTCAGGAACGCGTTCGGCCCGGCTGCATCGCCGAGCACGCGTGCGATGCGCTTCAAGCACTCGTCGCCTTGCAGGTGACCGTAATAGTCGTTGTAAGACTTGAAGAAATCGATGTCGACCATCACGAGCGAAAGCGGCTTGCCCGATGCTGCCGCGCTCGCCCATTCACGCGCCATCACGGTGTCGAACATGCGACGGTTGCCGACGCCCGTCAGGCTGTCGGACAACGACAGGCGTTCCAGTTCGCGCTGCATTTCGGCAAGCCGTTCCTCGGTGCGCTTGCGCTCGCTGATGTCGAACATGAAACCGATCAGCGCGTCGATCTCGCCATTGTCCTTGCGCACGACGTGGACGACGTCGCGAATCCACACATAGCCGCCGTCGGCGGTCAGTGCGCGATAGTCCGCTTCGTGATCGGTGCCCGCCTGCGATTGCGCGACGCAAAAATTCACTACGGCCTCGCGGTCGTCCGGATGCATGCGTGCGGCCCAGTCCTCGACCGTTTTCCAGGTGGACTGCGCATAGCCGAGCAGTGCTTCGATCTGCGGGCCGATGTAAGCAAACTGCATCGTCGCCCAGTCGATCTTCCACGGGATCGCCCGGGTGGATTCGAGCAGCGTGCGATACACGGCGTGATCGTCCTCACCGAGCGTGTGCCCGGGTGGTGCAAGGCTGTCCTCGTGGCGCAGGAAGGCGGCCCGGAGCGGACTGCCGGCCGAAGTCTTGTCTTCGTGACTCATCGTGATCGTCCAAATAACGCGTGAGTGCGTTAACGGCCGATTGCGGCGGTGTCTTGAATGCAGGGCAGGAGATCGATCGGAGCAGGGTGACACTGCGTCGCCTTGTCGACGGACGAGAGCGATTCCGGCCAAGCGCCGTTTTTGATTGCAGCGGGTCAATTGGCACGCGCGTGGTTCTGCGCATTGAGCACGTTCGGCCAGGAAACGACGTATGCCAATAGCGCCTGCATAAACGCGAGAGTCGGCTAGGCAGCAAGCCACGGCGACCGTCGACCGATAAAGGCCGCGACGCGAGCACTGCGCAGCCCTCGATCGATGCGGAACCCAGCGAGCTTCGAACGCCCGTAACGGCCGCGCATCGGCGACTGCTCGTGGCTTGAAAATTCCACAAGTCACGCATCCGACAAACCCGACAACTCATTGCGCCCCGCACCATCCACGACCCTCGCCAGCAATCTCGTAAACCCGGTTGCATCGGATTTTTGATGAGCCTATATTGCTATACACCATCAACTATTGCGATGCGATAACCATGGATGAAGACGTTCTGTTCTCGAGTCACGGCCGCGTGGCGGTCATCACGCTGAATCGCCCGGAGCGCCTCAATGCCTGGACGACGCCGATGCGCAACAAGATCATCGACGCGCTCGACCGCTACAACGACGACGATGAAGTCGCCGCGATCATCATGACGGGCGCGGGCAATCGCGCGTTCTCGGCGGGACAAGACCTGTCCGAAGCGCATGATTTCGACGGCGAGCGCGCGGTGGAATGGGTCAAGGAATGGCAGCGCTATTACGCCGCGCTGCGTGGCTTGAAGAAACCGCTGGTCATGGCGCTCAACGGCACGGCCGCAGGCTCGGCGTTCCAAGTTGCGCTGCTCGGCGATATCCGCGTCGGTCATCCGGGCGTGCGCATGGGCCAGCCGGAAATCAATGCAGGCATTGCCAGCACGACCGGTCCCTGGATCATGAACTCGATGCTCGGCATGTCGCGCACGATCGAACTCACGCTTACCGGACGCCTGATGGACGCCGAGGAATGCCATCGCATCGGTCTGATGCATCACCTCGTGCCGGAGGAAAAGGTGTTCGAGAAGGCGCTCGAAATCGCCACCGAACTCGCCGACAAGCCGCCGGTCGCGATGCGGCTCGACAAGCAGCGTTTCCGCGAAATGACGGAGCCAGGTTTCGTCGACTGCATCGAAGCGGGTATGCGCATCCAGCGCGAAGCGTACGACTCGGGCGAGCCGGCACGCATGATGGAAGCGTTCTTCAAAAAACGCGCCAAGTGAATCGGGCAGAAGCCGATCCGGTCCTCTTAATCGCAGTGCGGGAGACGTGAACATGACGCAAGACTTCAACCCGACGCGCCGCCGCATCCTGCACGGTGCGGGTGCGCTCGCCGTAGCCAGCGCAATGCCGATCGTCGCGCGTGCGCAAAGCAAGCAGATCGTGGTGTCGGACCCGGGCGGCCCGTACACGACGGCTTATCGCGAGGCGTTCTACGATCCGTTCGAGAAAGCCACCGGCATCAAGGTAGTCAGCGTCGCGCGCGACTCGCAGCCGGTGGCCCAGTTCGCCGCGATGGTGCAAACCAAAAACTACGTCTGGGACGTGACCACGCTCACGCTGTCCGCCGACATCCCGTATCTCGAGTCGAAAGGTTTGCTCGAACCGATCGGCCTGAAGCCGACCGAGTTCCCGGACGTCATGCCGGAAGCGATCACGCCGAACTGGCTCGGCGTCGACGTGTACTCGACGGTGCTGGCCTATCGTGCGGACAAGTTCAAGGACAACGGCCCGAAATCCTGGGCAGACTTCTGGGACGTGAAGAAATTTCCCGGCCGCCGCAGCTTGCGCCGCAGTCCGCTCGACACGCTCGAACAGGCGCTGCTCGCCGATGGCGTGCCGCTCGACAAGCTTTATCCGCTCGACGTGGACCGCGCCTTCAAAAGCCTCGACAAGATCAAGCCGCACATCAGCATCTGGTGGACCTCCGGCGCGCAGGCGATGCAGGCGATCCAGAGCGGCGACGTCGATCTGATATCGACCTGGAACGGCCGCGCTCAGGCTGCGAAGGATGCGGGCGCGCCCGTGACGATCGTGTGGAACCAGGGCCTGTATTCGATCGAAGGATGGGGCATTCCGAAGGGCACGCCGCGCGCGGACGCCGCCAAGCAGTTCGTGCGCTTCTGCGCCGATGCGAAACGTCAGGCGTTGCTCACGCGCACGCTCGCCTACGGCCCGACCAACAAGCGCGCGTTCGACACCATCAGCAAGGAGCGCGCGCCGCTCTTGCCGACCGCGCCGGACAATATCAAGGAGATGAAGCTGCCGAGTCCGCAATGGTGGGAAGCGAATCGCCAGACGGTGACCGAACGATTCAACTCGTGGATCATTTCCTGAGGAGCGGCTCATGAGCTCGAAACTCGAGGCGATCGGCATCGCCAAGCGCTACGGCGACACGACGGCACTGGAACCGACGGACCTCACCGTGCAGGCGGGCGAGTTTCTGACGCTGCTCGGTCCCTCCGGTTCGGGCAAGACCACACTGCTGCAGATGATCTCCGGCCTCGTCGCACCGAGCGCGGGACGCATCGAAATCGACGGCCGCGACGTGACGCACATGGAGCCGGGCAAGCGCGGCATCGGCATGGTGTTTCAGAGCTATGCCCTGTTTCCGCACATGAGCGTGTGGGACAACGTCGCGTATGGCTTGCGCATGCGCCGCAAGTCACGCGAGGAAGTGCGCACGGCCGTCGACGAATCGCTCGGGATGGTGCGCATGACGGAATTCGCCAGGCGCTTTCCGAAGGAGCTGTCCGGCGGACAGCAGCAACGGATCGCGCTGGCGCGCTGCTTCGCGTATCGCCCGTCGGTGATTCTGCTCGACGAGCCGCTCGGCGCACTCGACAAAAAACTGCGCGAGCACATGCAGGCCGAGATTCGCCGCCTGCACAAGGAACTCGGCGCGACCTTCGTCTACGTGACGCACGATCAGGACGAAGCGCTCACGCTCTCCGACCGCATCTGCCTGATGAACCAGGCGCGCGTCGAACAGGTGGGCACGCCCGCCGATCTTTACGACCGTCCCGCCTCGCGTTTCGCGGCGGGTTTCATCGGACACTCGAACCTGCTGGAAGGCGCGCTCGACGAGACGCGCGGCGCGAGCGGCGAGCCGATCCTGCTCGCGGCGGGCGGCCGCATTCCGTTGCCGCTCGGCGCGTCGATCAAGCCCGCGGCGCGCCATACGCTGCTGGTGCGTCCCGAGGCGCCTCGTCTGGTCGAACCGCAAAGCGGTTTCGTCGATGGCACCATCTCCGAGGTCGTGTTCTTCGGCAGCGACACGCGCGTGCAACTCGCAATGAGCGACGGCAGCGCGCTCACCGTGCGTTGCGAACGCAGCGTGAGCCCGCGTATCGGCGATCGGGTGGGTCTCGTGTGGGATCCGTATCGTACGACGCTGCTGCACGCCTGAGGACACGCCATGACCATTGCACTGCATGCGCACCGCGAGAGCGACGCGTCGCGGCGCGGCCGCTCGGTGTGGATCGCGCGGACGCTGCGCATCCTGCCGATCGTGCCGACGCTCGTCTTCCTGCTGGTGTTTTTCATCGTGCCGGTGGGCGAGATTCTGCAAGGCGGGCTCGTTAGCGCGGAAGGGCACATCGGTCTGGCGCAGTTCGAGCGCATCGCGCGCACGCCGGTCTATGCGAAGGTGCTGGGCATCACCTTCGGCATCTCGTTCATGACGGCCGCGCTGTCGATCCTGCTCGGCTATCCGGTCGCCTACATGTTGAGCCGTCTGTCGGAGCGCGTGCGCGAACGCTGGCTGCTGTGGATCATGCTGCCGTTCTGGACCAGCTATCTCGTCAAGACCTATGCGTGGATGCTGCTGCTGTCGAAGACCGGCGTGCTCTCGACAATCGCGCTATCGCTTGGCCTCGTGCACGAAACCAACGGCACGATTCCATCGCTGACGGGCGTGCTCATCGGCATGGTGCATTCGATGCTGCCGCTCGCGGTGATGACCATGCTTCCGGTGATGCGCGGCATCGACGAGCGCTTCGCGCAGGCCGCCGAAACGCTCGGTGCGGATCGCAGCACGAGCTTCTTCACGGTGTTTCTGCCGCTGTCGTCGCCGGGCGTGGCGGCGGCGGGCTTGCTGGTGTTCATCTCGAGCCTCGGCTTCTTCATCGTGCCGGCGCTGCTCGGATCGCCGAAAGAAACCATGGTCGCACAGCTTGTGATTTCGTCGGTGCTCGAACTGTTCGACATGAGATTCGCCGGCGCGCTCTCGACCGTGCTGCTGGTCTGTTCCATCGTCATCTTCTTCGTCTATGACCGCATGGTGGGGCTCACGTCGCTGACGGGCGAAGTCACCGAGCGTTCACGCGGCTCGCGCGCGGCCGGGTTCAGGCTTGCCGTGCTCATCGGGGCAGGGCGCCTGTTCGCGCCGTTCATGATGCGTCGCAAGGTGCACGTCGATACGACCGCCCGCGCCGCGAGTCCGCTCGGTCTTTACACGTGCGTCATCATGGCGATGCTGGTGATGCCGGTGCTGTCGGTCATTCCCTATGCGTTCACGAAGACCGATTACATCGCCTTTCCGCCGAAGCTCTTCAGCACCCGATGGTTCGGCGCCTTTCTCGAATCGCCCGTGTGGCACAGCGCCGTCGTGCGTTCGTTCGAGGTGGGTCTCGGCACCGCGTTGCTGTCGCTTCTGCTCGGCTTCGGCGCGACGCTCGCAATGACGCGCATGTCGCGCCGCGTCAGCAAGCCGGTGTTCGCGCTGCTGGTTGCGCCGTTGATCGTGCCGCGCATCGTCGTGGCGGTCGGGCTTCTCTATCTGTTCGGACGGTTCGGGCTGACGGGCACCAACCTCGGCCTCGTGATCGGTCATACGGTGCTCGCGATTCCCTATGTGGTCGTCACGCTCGCGGCGGGTTTCCAGCGGTTCGACTGGCGGCTCGACGATGCCGCCCGCGTGATGGGCGCATCGCCCTTGCGGCGCATCACGTCGATCGTGCTGCCGCTATTGATGGCGAGCGTCACCGCTGCATTCCTGTTCGCGTTCCTCGTCTCGTTCGACGATCTCACCATCGCCATCTTCGTGAGCGGCGGCATCAATTCGACGCTGCCCAAGCAGATGTGGGACGACATCCAGCTCGCGGTCACGCCGACGCTCGCGGCGGTGTCGACCACGCTCATCGTCCTGATCGCGCTGGTGGTCGCCGTTTCCTCCTGGCTCAAGCGCCGCGCGCGCTGACTTGCTTCAGACATGCATCGATACTCCGAATACTTCGCCCATCGCCATGCCGACGACGAACTCGATTGCGCGCCGCTGCTGGCCGCAGGCTTGCGCGCCGCGCCCGGGCGCACCGTCGTTCATTTCGACGAACACGCGATCACCTGCGAGGAAGCGTCGCGGCATATCGCGCAATTGCAGCGCTGGTTCGCCGATGCCGGTCTCGTTGCGGGCGACCGCGTCGCGGTGATGCTCGGCAACAGCGTCGAGCATATCCACCTGATCTACGCGCTCGTGCTGAGCGGCCTGGTCTGGGTGCCGGTCAACACGAAACTGCGCGCGGCGGGCCTCGAATATCTGCTGCAACATGCGGAGCCGAAGCTGCTCGTCATCGACGATGAATTCGATGACGTGACCGCCGGTATCGATTGCGGCGAGGCGCGCCGCATGCGGCTGCCTGAGTTCGATGCGAGCGATACGGACGATGCCTTCGCGACGCCCGCCATCGCCGTGGACGATCCGCTGTGCATCATCTATACGTCGGGCACGACGGGCGCGCCGAAAGGCGTGGTGTTCACGCATCGCATGATGCGCATTGCAAGCGAGGCCGCGTTGCGCGTCGCCGATGTGCGCGCGGGCGACCGGCTGTTCCTGTGGGAGCCGCTGTGTCATATCGGCGGCGCGCAAATGCTGCTGCTGCCGTTCCTCGAAGCGGTCACGCTGCATGCGGTGCCGCGCTTTTCGGCTTCGCGCTTCTGGCCGCAAGTCGAGCGTGCGGGCGCGACGCAACTGCATTATCTCGGCGGCGTGCTCGACATCCTCATGCAGTTGCCCGAATCCGTGCAACCCGAGGCGCATACCTTGCGCGTCGCGTGGGGCGCGGGTGTCAGCGCCGCAGCGTGGGAAGCGGTGCAGGCGCGCCTGAAAGTGCGTCTGCGCGAGTGCTACGGCATGACCGAATGCTCCAGCTTCGCGACCATGAACGTGTCGGGCAAGCCAGGTTCGATCGGCCGCGCGCTGCCGTGGATCGAAGTCGAATTGCTCGATGAGAACGGCCTCCCGGCGAAAGCGGGCGAAGCCGGTGAGATCGTGCTGTCGAGCAAGGTCGAAGGCACGTTCCTGCCCGCCTATCTGAAGAACCCCGATGCGACGCGGGCGGCCTTGCGCAACGGCAAGCTGCACACCGGCGACCGCGCGCGTCGCGACGCCGATGGCGACCTCTTCTTCATCGGCCGGCAGACGGACAGCATGCGCGTGCGCGGCGAGAATGTATCGGCGTGGGAAATCGAGCGCGTCTTCGCGGCACATCCGGCAGTGCGCGCGAGCGCGGCGATCGGCGTGGCGTCGAGCATCGGCGAGCAGGACATTCTGCTCAACGTGCAGTTCAACGATGCCCCGGTCGACTGGGAAAGCCTGCACGCGTGGGCGCGCGAGCGGCTCGCGAGTTTTCAGTTGCCGCGTTACTACCGCGCCGTGCCGGGCTTCGAACTGACGGCGAGCGAACGCATCCGCAAGCATCTGTTGCCGCGCAACGTCGAGGACGCATGGGACCGGCTCGCGGCCGTGCGCTCATGACTATCGCATTTAAATGGCCGGTTGGCGCTATGTGATAATTGTCCATCCGCACCGGAACGACATGACAGCAATGAGCAACGAGTTCAAGAACACAGCCACGCGCAGGCGCCGAGTGCCCGCAAGACAAGCGGGCGGTGATTCGGCGGACCCGAGCGCATCTTCACTGTACGTGCAGTCGGTGGAAAAGGCGATGAAGGTGTTGACCGCCTTCGACGGCACCAAGCGGCAATTGTCGCTGTCGGAGATCGCGTCGCTGACGGGCTTCGACATGAGCGCGACGCAGCGCTTCACCTATACGCTCAGCGCGCTCGGCTATCTCTTGAAGGATGCGGACAGCCGCAAGTACGAGCTGTCGCCGCGCCTTCTGGACTTCACGTACCACTATCTGACGTCCAACGACCTCGTCAGCCGGGCAACACCGTATCTTCAGCAACTCGGCTCGGAGACAGAAGAGGCGACCAATCTCACGGTACTGGACGACACGGACATCGTCTTCGTGCTCCGTATCGTGAGCCGCAACGTTTTCAATGCGCATGTCATCACCGGGTCGCGCTTGCCGGCGTATTGCACCGCGCCCGGTCTTGCCATTCTCGCGACGTTCGACGATGGCGACATCGACGACATTCTCTCGCGCTCGAATCTCGTGCCTTACACGGCATCGACGGTTTATCAGCCGCGCAAGATCAAGGAGCGCATCGCGCAGATACGCAAGCAGGGTTACGCGCATACGGAGGATGAATACTTCGTCAGCGACATCTCGACGGCTGCTGCGATCACCAATGCGCGCGGGCGCGGCATCGGCGCGGTGAACATCGCGGTGGCGCGCTCTCGATGGAAGGCAGATCGCGATGAACGTCGCGTCGCCGATCTGGTCATCTCGACGGCATCGGCCATTTCGACGCGCAGACGCGTGGAATAGGCAAAGCGAGTCAAACTTGCGACCGTCGCGCTAGCGGGCTCCGTCGCCTCTTTGCCATTCGCGGCAAGGAGCGGTCTGTTGCTGCTCGTCGACCTTGAATTCCGCCATATCCTCATGCACGAGTTCGAGAAAGGCCTCGACCACGGGATTGGCCTGCGGCGTCTGCGGATAAAGCGTGAAGCCGCGAAACCATATCTCGGGCGCAAACGGCCGGAACACGATGCGGGCCGGATCGGCATCCGCGGTCGCGAGCGGATTGACGATGCCCACGCCCGTGCCGCGCGTGACGAGCGCGCAGATGGTCGCCCCATACGGCGTCTCGATGGCGGGCACCTGATCCGCTCCCGCCTGACGCAGCGCGCGATCGAGCGCGGTGCGGGTATCGTCGGCATAGGAGGGCAGGATTAGCCGCTCACCGCGCAAGTCAGCCGCCCGGATCCGCTCGCGCGCCGCAAGGGCATGCCGCGCCGGCAACGCGCATAGCCCCGCGAGCGTGTAAAGCTCGACGCTCGTAACGCCGAACGCATCGGGCGTGGTGGTCGCGAAACCCACGTCGCAATGTCCGGACGACACCCAGCGCTGGATCGTGCTCTCGCTGCGCATTTCGAGCGACACGGCGACGCGCGGGTGTGCATCCACGAAGCGCCCGATCACGGCAGGCAGGAACGACAGCGCAAGGACCGGCGCTGCCACGATGCGCAAGCGCCCGCTGCCAAGCTGAAGAATCTCCCGCGCCGAATGCTGCAACTTCTCCAGTCCGACGAAGCTGCGATCCACCTCGCGATAAAACGCGCTGCCCGCATCCGTGGCATGGATGCGCCCGCCATTGCGCACGAACAGCGTCAATCCCGTGGCCGCTTCGAGTTCGGCAATGAGCCGGCTGATGCTCGGCTGCGACGTGCCGAGTTCTTCGGCGGCGGCCGTCATCGAACCGCGCAGCATGACGAGCCGGAACGCCTCGACCTGCCTGAGATTCATCGTCTCCTCCCGGGCTTTGGCCGCGCAAGATCGGCCGGAGTCGACAGATTGCCATATCAGAAATGAATGGAAGCCGTTTTTGGCGCTATTTGACCGGATGATTTGCCAGGGCGACACTGAACTCGAATCAAGCGAACAGGGTTGAGTTGATGCGTGCCGATGCCTTGCTGTTCCATGAGACGTTCCGCTGTACTCCGTACTGGTGGGATGCCGCGCCGCCCGAAGCCGCGCCCGAACCGGTGCCGGCAAACGTGGACGTGGTCATCGTCGGCAGCGGATATTGCGGACTGTCGGCGGCGGCAGAAGCGGCGAAGCACGGCGCGCGCGTCGCGGTGCTCGATGCCGCGGAAATCGGCGCAGGCGGCAGCACGCGCAGCGGCGGCATGGTGTCGAGCGGTCAGAAGCTCGCGCTGACCAACGCGATCCGCGGCGTCTCGGCGGAACGTCTCACGCGGCTGATGCAGGAGTCGATGGCGAGCTTCGACTATCTCAAGCGCACCGTCGCCGAGAAATCGCTCGATGCCGACCTGCGCATCACCGGCCGCTTCTTCGGCGCTTACACGCCCGCGCATTTCGACGTGCTGCGCCGTCAGGGCCAGTTGTTGCGCGACAAGACCGGCGTCACGGTGCATGTGATCGAGCGCGATGCGCAGCGGGGCATCATCGGCTCGGACTACTACTACGGCGGCATTCTCGTCGATGAATACGGCGGGCTGCACACCGCGAAATATCATCGTGCGCTGCGTGACCTCGCGCGCCGCCGCGGCGCGACGCTGCATTCGCACGCGGCGGTGCAGCGCATCGCGCGAAGCGGCAATTCGGGACTTCGCGTTCACACGGCGCGCGGCGTGGTGGATGCGCGGCAGGTGCTGGTCGCCACCAACGGCTATACCGGTCCGCTGTTGCCGTTCTTTTCGCGCCGCGTGTTGCCGGTCGCGAGTTATCAGATCGCCACCGAGCCGCTGCCCGACGGCCTGATGGACGTGCTCAACCCGGGCCGCCGCATGATCAGCGATTCGAAGCGCAATCTTTTCTACACGCGTCCGTCGCCAGACGGGACGCGCATGATTTTCGGATCGCGGCCCGCTATCCGCGAGATCGACGAACGAGAGGCCGCGCGGCGGCTGTATGCAAAGCTCGTGCAGTTGTGGCCCGCCCTGCGCGACGTGCGCGTCACGCATGCCTGGAAAGGCTTCGTCGCGATGACCGGCGACAAGCTCGCGCACATCGGTCAGCACGATGGCGTGCACTACGCGCTCGGCTGCAATGGCAACGGCGTCGCGCTGATGAGCTATCTGGGGCATCGCATCGGCAGACACATGGCCGGCGTCGAGCAGGATGTCGGTGCGTTCGGGGAAGGGGCGTTTCCTCTCTCGCGCGCGGGAATGGCCGGCACGCTGGCCGTGCCCGTCGGCAGCGCGCTGTACCGTATCGGCGATATGTGGCACGGGCGGGTGCGCGGCGCACTTTCGTAGGCATCAAGTCAGACACGTTCATAGGGATGACTAAGTACCGGCAAGGAGCGGCAATGATTCAGATGAACAACGTTTCGAAGTGGTATGGCGGGCATCGCGTGCTGCACGACTGCACGGCGAGCATCGCGCGCGGAGAGGTCGTCGTGATTTGCGGGCCGTCCGGGTCCGGTAAGTCCACGCTGATCAAGTCCGTCAACGGCCTCGAAGCGGTGCAGAGCGGACAGATCGTGGTGGACGGCGTCGACGTGACGGCGAAACGGGTCAACCTCGCGCGGCTGCGTGCGCGCGTCGGCATGGTGTTCCAGCATTTCGAGCTGTTCCCGCATCTCTCAGTGCAGCGCAATCTGATGCTCGCGCAGATGAACGTGCTTGGCCGCGCCCGCGACGAAGCCGCCGGGCGCGCCCACTCGCTGCTGCGCCGTGTGGGGCTCGGCGGCCACGAGGACAAGTATCCGGCGCAGTTGTCGGGCGGTCAGCAGCAGCGCGTGGCGATCGCACGCGCGCTGTCGATGGACCCGGTCGCCATGCTGTTCGACGAGCCGACTTCCGCGCTCGATCCCGAGATGGTCAACGAAGTGCTCGACGTGATGACCACGCTCGCGCAGGACGGCATGACGATGCTGTGCGTCACCCACGAGATGGGCTTCGCGAAGCGCGTAGCCGACCGCGTGCTGTTCATGGACCGAGGCGTCATCGTGGAAGACGATACGCGCGAAGCCTTCTTCGAGCGTCCGCGCTCCGAACGCGCGAGAGACTTTCTCTCGCGCATCCTGCATTGAACCCACCGCTGTCCAATTCAAGGGAGCCTCATCATGCGATTACTTCGTCTTGCCCGCCATCTCGCGGTGGCCGCATCGTTTCTGGTCGGCGCCGCGACCGCCGCCCATGCCGCCGATGATGTCGGCACGCTGACGCCGGGCAAGATCGTCGCCGGTGTCGATGCCAACAACAAGCCGTACTCGTACATCGACAACGGCAAGATGACGGGCTTCGATGTCGAACTGGTGCGCGCGATTGCCGCGAAGCTCGGACTGACAGCCGACTTCCGCGCACAGGACTTCGCGGGGCTGCTGCCGAGCGTGGCGAACCAGCAGATCGATCTTGCCGCCGGCTCCATTTCGATCACCAGGGAACGGCTCAAGATGGTCGACTTCTCGGAAGGCTACCTGACGGGTCTGCTGAGCGTCGGCACGCTGCCGGGCAGCAGTATCGGCGCGGACGTGGCCACCGTGAAGGACAAGCGCATCGGGGTGGTGCAGGGGACCATCGAGGACACGTATTCGCAGAGCTATCTGCCGGGCGCGCAGATCGTTCGGTTTCCTAACATCAACGCCGGCTTTCTGGCGTTGCGTAACAAGTACATCGACGGCTACTTCATCGACAAGACGCTGCTGGAAGGTCTGCAAGGCAAGTATCCGGACCTGAAACTGGCCGACAAGCTCGACATCTCCGCGTCGAATCTGCCCGCCGGTTTTCCTATCCGCAAGGGCAATGCGAAGCTGGAAGCGGCGGTCAACAAGGCCATCGGCGAACTGGTGGCGGACGGCACGTGGCTGAAGCTCTACCAGCAGTTCAACCCCGGCTATCCGAAGCCTGATCCGATGCCGCCGTATGCGATGAAGTAACCGCGGGCCGTCACGCTTCGTCAAGACCAAGGAGAGAGCCTCATGAATGCATTCCTGCAGAACTTCCTGGATTGGCCGCTGCTCGTCGATTCCCTGCCGTCGCTGATCGGCACGGGTCTCGTCAACACGCTGATCCTGTCGGTGATCTCGACGGCCCTCGGGATCGTCGCAGGGATGGCGCTGGCGCTTTGCGCCGTGTCGCACACGCGCTGGCTCACCTGGCCGGTGCGTGTCTTCGTGGACGTGTTCCGCGGCTTGCCCGCCGCGCTCGTCATCCTCGTGGTCGGACAAGGACTGGCGCCGGTCGGACTTTCACTGTTCGGGCCGAATCCGTATCCGCTCGCCATCGTCGCGCTGGCGCTGGTGTCGTCGGCTTATATCGCGGAGATTTTTCGCTCGGGCATCCAGAGCGTCGGGCGCGGGCAGATGTCGGCGTGTCAGGCGCTCGGCATGACGTACTGGAGCGGCATGCGTCACGTGATCGTGCCGCAGGGCGTGCGGCGCATCCTGCCCGCGCTCGCCAATCAGTTCATCTCTATCGTCAAGGATTCAAGCCTCGTGTACTTCCTCGGGCTGCTGACTTCGCAGCGCGATCTCTTCACCATCGGACAGAATGCGGCGGTCAATACGGCCAACCTGTCGCCGCTGGTGGCGGCTGGCGCGGTGTACTTGCTCATCACCGTGCCGCTCACGCACGCCATCAATCACCTGGACCGCTGGACCAACCGCTTCCTCCATCCTGCCGCGCGCCGGCAGAAAGCTTCCCGCGCCGCGCGCAACGTTCAATCGCAGACGGCGGCCGTGGCCGAACGCCGTCCGTAACGCTCATTTCGACGAGAGAAAAACATGGGTCCTAAAGTCGACACCGTCGCCGACGATATCGCGCTGCCCGAACGCGCCGATGTGGTCGTGATCGGCGGCGGCATCATCGGCGTGTCAACGGCGCTTGCGCTGCACGAAAAAGGGCTGTCCGTGGCGCTATGCGAGAAGGGGCACATCGCGGGCGAGCAGTCGAGCCGCAACTGGGGCTGGGTGCGCGTGACCCGACGCGATCCCCGCGAGTTTCTGCTGAGCATCGAGAGCCTCAGGATCTGGCGAACGCTCGACAAAAAGCTCGGCATCGACACCGGCTTCAATCAGTGCGGCATTCTGTACGTATCGAACGATGACGGCGTTCTCGAGCGTCACCGTGACTGGCTCAGGCGCGCACGCGAGATCGCCGGCGACGGCGCGTTCGACACGCGCGAAGTCGCCACGCGCGAGATAGCCGAACTGCTGCCAGGCGCGACGCAGACCTTCAAGGGCGGCATCTTCACGCCGGGCGACGCCCGCGCCGAACCGCAAAAGGCCGCGCCGGCCATCGCCAACGCGTTGCGGCGCAAGGGCGTGAGCATCCTCACGCCGTGCGCGGTGCGCGGCATCGAGACGAGCGGCGGACGCGTCAGCGCGGTCGTCACCGAACACGGGACCATCCGCTGCGATGCGGTGGTCGTGGCAGGCGGCGCATGGACGCGCTACTTCTGCGGCAATCTCGGCGTGGACTTGCCGCAACTGCTCACGCGTGCGTCCGTGCTGCGCACCGAACCACTGGAAGGCGGACCCACGTGCAGCGCGAACAACGAGGAATTCGCGTTTCGCAAGCGCGCGGACGGCGGCTATACGGTCGCTTATGGCCTGCGGACGCACGCGGACCTGACGCCCGATTCCTTCCGCCTGTTCTTCAAATACATCGAGGCGCTGAAGAGCCAGATGGGCGCGCTGCAGATTCAGGTCGGCAAGCGCTTCTTCGATGAACTCAGGCGGCCGCGCCGCTGGCCGCTCAACGAATCCACGGTGTTCGAACACGTTCGCACGCTCGACCCGGACCCGGTGGTGCCGTATGTCGACAAGGGTCTCAAAGCCTTCACCGAAGCGTTTCCACACCTGTCCGGAGCGCGCATCGCACAGCGGTGGGCGGGCTATATCGACGTGACGCCGGATGCGATTCCCGTCATCTCCGGGGTGGCGCGCGTGCCGGGCATGTTCATCGGAACGGGGTTTTCAGGGCACGGCTTCGGCATCGGGCCGGGTGCAGGCCGGCTGATGGCGGATCTCGTGAACGGCGACGCACCGCTCGTCGATCCGCACGCGTTCCGTCTCGAGCGCTTTAGCGACGGCACGAAAATTACGATCGATGCGGGCTTCTGATGCACGAGGACAGACCGCACATGGAGTGGCACATGGACAAGGTGGCGATGGTGTCGGGCGCAAGCCGCGGCATCGGGCGCGAGATTGCGCTGGAACTCGCGCGGCGCGGTTATCGGCTGTCGCTCGGGGTGCGCGACACGGGTGCCTATGATGGTGTCCCGGATGCGTTTCTGCATCCGTACGAGGCACGCGACCCGGACGCCGCCCGCGCCTGGGTGGATGCGACGCTCGCGCGTTTCGCGCGCATCGACGTGCTGGTGAGCAACGCGGGCATCTGCCGCATGATCGACTTCGACACCGGCACCGATGCGCTGCTGACCGAGACTTTCGACATCAACGTCAACGCGCCTTTCCGGCTCGTGCAGGCGGCGCTGCCGCATTTGCGCCGCGCGGGCGCGGGACGCTTCGTGCAGTTGGCGTCGCTCTCCGGCAAACGGGTGAAGAACCTGAACGTCGGCTATCAGATGTCGAAGCACGCGATGGTCGCGCTTACGCATGCGGCGCGCCGCGCCGGTTGGGACGATGGCGTGCGCGCGACCGCCGTGTGCCCCGGCTTCGTCAATACGGACATGGCCGCCGGCATCGCCGATATCGATCCGATGGAAATGACTCAGCCGCGAGACCTGGCGGTTCTCATCGTTAATACGATCGAGTTGCCGAATACGACGAGCGTGGCGGAACTGCTCGTCAACTGCCGTTACGAGGAAATGCTTTAGCGCGTTGGTGCGGGGTTGTACTTTCATGTACCTGATCGTGCTGACAGGAACTTATCGCAGGGGCGGTCGGAAAGACGCAGGCGTGTGCGTGCGTGCAGCAGAAGGCACTCGCGGCAAGGCAGTGAGGCTGCGTGAGAGAGGACACACCCGATGATATGCGTCGATAACCGTAGTTGACGACCGCCCAAACGAATATCGCTTGGAGCCTCGGGCCGACGTGGGGTTTCAGCAAAAGCGGTGAGTGGTCATGACACCCGCTACGCGGACTGGCGCGTGCAGCGGGATCGCTGAAATGGGTTCGGGACGATTGCGATCTTCTCACGCGTGCCGGTGCGTCGCCAAACTGCACCGTGGGTTGCATCGCCCCGATGCAACTGGCCGGTTCGGGTGCTAACGGGGGATCTCGATGACCCTTTGCTCGGATCCCCCATTTCGTTAGGACAGCTTCATGACTCCGTTAGGATCCGGGGTGCAAGACCACCTTGGTCCAGCCGTGGTCGCGCACGTCGAAGTGTTGATAGGCTTCAGGCGCCTGGCCGAGCTTCAACTCATGCGAGACGACGAACGATGGTTTCGCGCGGCCCACAGCGATCAGGTCGCGCAACTGCCGGTTGTAGGCCTTGACGTTGCACTGGCCGGTCGCGATGTGCTGGCCTTTGAACCAGCACTTACCCCAATCGAATGCTATCTGGCCCTTCTTTGCCAGTTCGTCCTGTGCGTTCGGGTCCTCGGGCACGAACACGCCAACCACTCCGATTCCGCCGGTAAACTTCACCGATGACACCAGATTGTTCATCGTTAGATTGGGGTTTTCATGGCGTTGTGGAGCTGGATCGTGGCATTGATAGCCGACGCATTCGCAACCCACGTCCGCGCCAAGCCCGTGGGTCAGGTCCATGACCCGCTGCACCGGGTCTTCCTTCGAATAGTCGATCGCAGTTGCGCCGATCGACTCGGCAAGTTTGAGCCGGTCGGGATGGCAGTCGACCACCATGACGCTGCGGGCCCCCTTGATCATGGCCGAGTGCGCGGCCATCAGACCCACCGGGCCCGAGCCGTAGATGACCACTGCGTCGCCGGGCCGCATGCCGGCTAGTTCGGTGGCGTGCCAGCCGGTCGGGAAGATGTCGGCGCACATCACGTAGTCGGTCTGTTTCTGTTCCGCGTCCGGCGGCAGCTTCAAGGACATGAAGTCCGCCCAAGGCACCCGAAGATACTCAGCCTGTCCGCCCGGCCATGGGCCCATGTCCGCAAAGCCGAAGGCACCGCCCGCAATGCCGGGCTGGTTGGCGCTCAGGCAAAACGCAGTAAGGCCGCGATCACAATTCTTGCAATGGCCGCAGCTTACATTGAAAGGCAGGCACACCCAGTCTCCGGGCTTGATCCGCTCGACCGCCGGTCCCACCTCTTGAACCACACCCAAGTTTTCGTGACCAAAGATGCGCCCTTGCTCGAAGTCGGTTCGACCCTCGTACATGTGTAGGTCGGACCCGCAAATGTTGGTCGTGGTAATTCTGACGATGGCGTCGGTCGGGCGCTCGATCTTGGGATCCGGTACATCTTCTACGGCGACCTGGCAAGGACCGCGATATACAACCGCTTTCATATTGTGCTCCTCAGAAGGCGACTGCAAAAAGCCTGAGCCGTACAGACCGCTCGGCGGCTGACGGCGTCGACAAACCCGCAGGCGTACCTGCGGGACGGCTGGTCTCCCGATCTATCAGCGCTTCGTTTCTGACGCTAACGTCCTGTGTTGTTCTTTCGTCTTGCTTCTGGTCCGGTACATCAAAACTAGCGGCCGATAACCAATGGCTAAGATCAGCGCACCTATAGTGATCCTAATTTGATGATGCAGCACTGTTTGTTTGTCGACGATGCTTGCACCAGGGCTTTGCAGCCATCCGCGTGCCCGCTGCATCGTTGCATCGAGCGCCCGGCGTGATTGCACATCGTTGGATGCTGCGCAGCCGATAGTGACTGTGGCGTCGCTCGTGCAGGCCTGACCGGTGAACGAGTTATCGTAAGCATCGCGTCTACGGGCAAGAGATGTTCGTAACGGATGCAAATTATGCACAGCAGACTGAGGCACACGAGTGCTTATATACGAACTGCTTGGACCACCGATAACCTCCGACGGACGATGTAATGAAACAGTGCCCAGCGACGACGGTGATCCATGGTCGCAGCGCAGGGACTGCTGGGTATTGCTATCGAACGAGCGCCAACCGGCACGCTCGGCCAGCTTGCGCGGGCACTTTGCTGAGCACGGCTCGTCTGCGCGTCCGGATATCGAGCGTGAGTTATGGTCCTTCTGCAGGGAGTGCTTCGATCGCTCTGATGTGACAAGGCGGTGACAAAAGAAGCAGTAGTTCTCGGCAATGTGTCGGTTAGATTCCGGCGTTCGTCTGGTCGCCTGCGCCTATCGGTTTGTAATGCGATTCGGTAGTGGCGCTGAGTTCAAGGACGACATGTAATTCGTCGCCGCCAGTGTCATGTTGATAGCGGTCGACGTCGCAAGTTACTCGTTACCTGCGTGTGACATTGGGATAAGATGCCGCTCCGCCGGGGCGGGTGATCGTCAAAATGTCTTGCGTATGCACGGACTAGCGCAGATAGGCACCGGTTTCATTTGTTTCGAACAGGCTGCGGCGCCGTGAAGATATCTGCAACCCCGAATACAACTTCGGTATCCTTATCTAAGTGTCCGGTCTCCGATTTCCCGCTCAGACTGACCTCCCCGAGGTTTTCCCCGATTAGGCATTAACTTCTTCGGAAAGTGCAGCGCGCGCAAAAGAACGTGTGCCCGGCAAATGTGAGCGCGGCCTATCACATCACGTCATTGCATAGTTCACGGTGAGTCGCGCAAGCTCAAACGGTCATGGGTCCAACGTCGGTCCGAAAGGGCGCTAAAACGCAGGAGCCGCCTGCTTCTAACAATGATCATTGCGACCCGTCTGTTGAGCGTTGGTCGGCTATCTGCCGGGATCGCCGTACCCGTCGACCAAACGAGCGTCAACTCCCCCGGCGCTCACCTCACACAGCTTCGCGAAGATAATGCGCCGTGCGGCTCTCCGCATGACGCGCAACGACGTGCGGCTCGCCCGCCACCACGATCCTGCCGCCGTCCTCTCCCGCCCCCGGACCAATGTCGATGACCCAGTCGCTGTCAGCCGCGACCCGCATGTCATGCTCGACGACGACCACGGTGTTGCCGGCATCGACGAGTCCTTGCAACTGCGTCATCAAACGATCGACATCGGCGGGGTGAAGGCCGGTGGTCGGTTCATCGAGGATATAAAGCGTGTCGGCGTGATGCGCACGCTGCAGTTCGGTCGCGAGCTTGATGCGCTGCGCCTCGCCGCCCGATAGCTCCGTCGCGGGCTGACCGAGACGCAGATAGCCGAGTCCGATATCTCGCAACACGGTCAGCGCGCGCATCACGGCGGGCTCTGCCACGAAGAACGCGCATGCGGTATCGACGCTCATGGCAAGCACGTCCGCGATATTCTTGCCGTGCCATTCGATCTCGAGCGTCTGCGGGTTGTAGCGCGATCCGTGACACGTCGAGCATGAGGTAAAGACGCTCGGCAGGAAGAGAAGCTCGACGCTCACGAAGCCCTCGCCCTCGCATGTCGGGCAACGGCCCTGTGCGACGTTGAACGAGAAGCGGCCCGCGCCGTAGCGGCGCTTGCGCGCCGCCGGTGTATCGGCGAAGAGTTTGCGCACATGATCGAACAGGCCTGTGTAGGTCGCGAGATTGGAGCGCGGCGTACGGCCGATCGGCTTCTGATCGACACGCACGAGGCGCTTCACGGTCTCCATGCCCGCGATGATATGTCCGCCCGCAGGCGTCTCCACGCGCGCGAGCAGCGGGTCCTGATCTTCATCGCCGCCATCGTCGAACAAACGGCCCAGCCGCGCGGCGACGAGTTCGGGCAGCGCCTGACTCACGAGGCTCGACTTGCCGGAGCCGGAGATGCCGGTCACGGTCGTGAAGCAGCCAAGGGGGAAGGCCACATCGATGCCATGCAAATTGTTCCGCGTGATGCCCGCGAGCCGCAACCAGTCGCGCGCCACACGCGGCCGGCGCCGCGAGCGTGCACGCGTGGCGAACAGATGCCTCCGGGTCTGCGATGCCTCGATCGCGGCGAGTCCTTCCGGCGGCCCGCTGTAGAGGACTTCGCCGCCCGCTTCGCCGGCTGCGGGGCCGACATCCACGAGCCAGTCCGCGCGCCGCATCATATGCAGATCATGTTCGATGACGAAGAGCGAATTGCCCGCCGATTTGAGCCGCTGCAAGGCGACGAAGAGCGCTTCGCTGTCGGCCGGATGCAGACCGGCGGAAGGCTCGTCCAGCACATAGACGACACCGAAAAGCTGCGAAGCAAGCTGAGTCGCAAGCCGCAAGCGCTGCAACTCGCCCGATGAGAGTGTGGGCGTCGCCCGATCGAGCGAGAGATAGCCGAGCCCGAGATCGGTCAGCGTGACGAGGCGCTCCAGCAAATCAGCGGCGATGCGCTCCGCGGCTGCGCGTTTCTCGCCCGACAGGTTGGGCGTTCGCCGCACATCGGGTGCCGCCTTGTGCGCCGAGCCGCCGCCAGCTACCCGTTTCGCCGTCGCTGCACGCCGCGCTTTCTCGTTCAGCACGTGGCTGTCGGTATCGGTATCGGTTTCGGGCCACACGCCGCGTGCGATGGGTTCGAGAAGCTCGGTCAGCCGGGTAAGCGGCAGCCGCGAGAACTCCGCGATATCGAGTCCGGCGAACGTCACCCGCAGCGCCTCTTGCTTGAGCCGCTTGCCTTTACATGCAGGGCAATCGCTGCCGACCATGAAACGCGAAACGCGCTTCTTCATCAGTGCGCTTTGCGTATGCGCGAATGTGTGCAGGACGTAACGTCGCGCTCCGGTGAACGTTCCCTGGTAACTCGGCTCGGCGCCGCGTTTGAGCGCCGCTTTCGTCTCTTTCGGTGTAAGGCCCGCATAAACCGGTACGGTCGGCTGCTCGTCGGTGAAGAGGATCCAGTCGCGATCCTTCTTCGGCAGATCACGCCACGGCTTGTCCACGTCGTAGCCCAGCGTCACGAGGATGTCGCGCAAGTTCTGACCGTGCCACGCGGGTGGCCACGCGGCGATGGCGCGCTCGCGGATAGTCAGGCTATCGTCGGGCACCATCGATTTTTCCGTGACCTCGTAGACGCGTCCCAGGCCATGACACACCGGGCACGCGCCCTGTACGGTATTTGGCGAGAAGTCCTCGGCGAAGAGCATCGGTTGCCCAGGCGGATAGCTGCCCGTGCGAGAGTAGAGCATGCGCACGAGACTCGACAGCGTCGTTATGCTGCCTACCGAGGAACGCGCGTTGGGCGCGCCGCGCTGCTGCTGGAGCGCAACGGCGGGCGGCAGACCCTCGATCGAACCGACTTGCGGCACGCCGACTTGCTCGATCAGACGTCGCGCATACGGGGCGACTGATTCGAAGTAACGGCGTTGCGCTTCGGCGTACAGGGTTCCGAACGCCAGGGACGACTTGCCGGAGCCGGATACGCCGGTAAATACAACGAGCGCATCGCGGGGGACATCGACATCGACGTTCTTGAGGTTATGCTCGCGCGCACCGCGAACGCGCACGAAGCCCGCTCGCGATGTGCTCCGGGCATCGTCGCCCGTGGACGACCGTTTAGTGTGCAGTGTCTTGTTTCTGGCATCCATCTAGGGGGCGTGCGTCACTGAGAGGGAGATGATCAAAGAACACCTTCAGCATGCCGCGTGCCATTGCAGGGGATTCTGTGCAATGAGGACCGCCTTGCCTGGATAACCGGATCTTGCGCATCACGTCACGATAATACGACGGTCGACCGGCCACAACCGCGCGCTGATGCACGCTGTCCACCTACGAACGCATGGTGCTCGAACGCCAGTCCATCAGGCGGCGTGGCCGTGCGGACGACATCGCCGCCACTATGGTACGCATGCCCGACGCACACGCTAGAACACCGAACGTGGCTGTGACAGTGCTGACCGCATTGTTAGCGCCGCCTTACGGGCCATCGGGACTATTCAACTGCTCGGGGCGGTTCTTTGGGACGACGACGCGCGTTCACCACGTTGCAACACTGACGTTGCATACGTACGCTCCGGTGTCGGGATCTGTCATGCCGATGCAGATGTGGACGACTACACGCGTAGCGTGGTGCGGCCCGCATCTGCCGACAGCACCATAACCGGAGCGGTCGCATTGCAATTCATTTAGGGTATCTAACGGATGCCTCGGATGGTGAGGCGGTGTAAAGCCATCGCCATGCCCGCTTCGTCATCGGGCTTCCGCTTGCACTGAATTGGTGACCGTTCGCCAACCATGATTGCGAAGCTGCCGGGAGAAACTTCAAAACGGCTTGCCGGATCTACTAGCCGATGACAAAGACGCTGCGCATCATCCGGCGGCTTCATTGCCTGCTTACATAGCCCGCATCGGCGGATGAGGAGGAAGATTGTCGAGGACAACGAAGCGCATCGATGCCAGCACTCGCGGAGCGATCTTTGTCCAGAGTGGCAAGCGCGCTCGTAGGCCGCGTACCGAGTCACGGGTTGTCTATTTCGTGCTTTATCGGAGATAACACCGGCGTACGTCGAGCAGCCGCTTGAAGCCGTCTTGCCGACATGGACATCGATGCAAATCCACCGTCTGCCAAAACGCCGCCTAACTGCCGATGCGTGAGTTGAAGACCTACCGCGAAGCACGTGCGCCTGAACGGTATGGGCAATGCTACTTGCCTTGCGGTTGCCGCGTCGCAGCCTTGCGAAGATGATGACCGCGTGCGCTACAACCGCTTACTAACCTTGGAGGGTAGCAATGAGAGCGCTCATCTGGGCAGGCAAGAAGGACATCCGGTGCGAGTCCGTTCCGGATCCCGTCATAGAACATCCCCGCGATGCAATCATCAAGGTAACAACCTGTGCGATTTGCGGCTCCGACCTCCATCTGTTCGATGGGTTCATGCCGGGCATGGAGTCGGGCGACATCATGGGCCACGAATTCATGGGCGAGGTGGTCGAAGTCGGCAATGGAAACAGCGCGCTGAGTATTGGTGACCGGATCGTTGTTCCATTCACGATCATCTGCGGCGAATGTGACCAGTGCAAGCGTGGCAATTTCTCGGTCTGCGAACGGACCAACCGGAATAAGGAGACCGCGGACAAAGTCTTCGGCCATACGACGGCGGGTCTATTCGGTTATACGCATCTCACGGGTGGGTATCCGGGCGGACAGGCCGAATACGTTCGAGTGCCGTTCGCAGACAGGACGCACGTGAAGATTCCCGACGGCCTCACCGACGAGCAGGTGCTCTTCCTGGGCGATATTTTCCCGACCGGCTGGCAGGCTGCGGTGCAATGCGACATCGAGCCGACGGATACGGTCGCCATCTGGGGCGCCGGCCCTGTCGGCCAGATGGCGATACGCAGCGCCGTTCTACTCGGTGCGAAGCAGGTAATCGCAATCGACCGTGTGCCCGAGCGGATCGCGATGGCGCGCGCGGGCGGTGCAACCGTCATCAACTTCGAAGAAGAGAGCGTCGTGGAACGCCTCAACGAGCTGACGCAAGGCAAAGGACCCGAGAAATGCATCGACGCGGTCGGCATGGAGTCGCATGCGACGAGTTCGGTCGACGCCATGTACGACCGTGCCAAGCAGGCGGTGATGCTGGAAACGGACCGGCCGCACGTACTGCGAGAAATGATCTACGTCTGCCGTCCGGCGGGCACGCTGTCGGTACCGGGCGTGTACGGCGGTCTTATCGATAAGATTCCGTTCGGCGCCTCGATGAACAAGGGCTTAACGTGGCGCATGGGCCAGACTCACGTCAACCGGTGGACGGACGACCTGCTGCGACGCATTCAGGATGGCCAGATCGATCCATCGTTTGTGATCACGCACACGGTCCCGCTTTATCAGGGACCCGAGATGTACAAGACATTCCGCGATAAGGAAGATGGCTGCATCAAGGTTGTGCTGAAGCCTTAGCCGAAGGAAGAGCCGCCACGTGTCGATGCCTGGTCGTTGCCACGTCCATTCGGCGTGTCTCTGGGAGCGTGACAGGTCGCGGCAATAGCGCACGGCTTTCTCGATTGGAGGAATCGCCGGCCTGAGTGAAGGCGAGCATCGAATGTCGTGGGGAGCATTCGCGACCTGCTTAACCGGTCAGTTGTTTTGCCGACACTGTTTCTGTTTCATCGTCGCCCGGCGGGCGAGTTGCAATATGCGGCTCGCCGCGTCGTCGATTGACTGGCAACAACGCGCGCTATCTGGATGGCTGGACGACGGAGCGCAGGCCGGCGCGAACCGGATCAGGCTGCCAGCGTCTGCTCCGGATCTCCGTAACATCCACGCCTTTCAACATCCGTCCATCAACGTTTCGCGCGCTTCCAGAGCAGCGAAGCGCGATTCACCGAAGAGCAAGCTGCCCCTACTTGCCTGGTTGGATCAGGACGCCGTATCCGCAGTCTCGATAGCCTGACTAAGCTGCCCCACATCGACCGGCTTGGTGAAGTGGAAGTCGAACCCGGCGTCTGCTGTGCTCGCCCGGTCCTGCGGCTGACCCCATCCGGTGATGGCAATGAGCGTCGCGTCGCTTGTCGAGGGCGTTGCCCGGATCCGGCGAGCGACGTCGATTCCGCTGATGCCGGGCAAACCGAGATCGAGCAAGATCACGTCCGCGCTGTAATCGTTCAGGAGGTCGACCGCCTCCTCACCGGAATAGACTGTCCGTACTTCGTGCCCTTCCATTTCGAGGAATGTCGTCATTGCGTCAGCGGCATCGACATTGTCATCAACGACCAGGATGCGATGCTTCGGAACCGACGAACGATTGGCAGGCGCAGCGCGCGCCGGAACCGGCGGTTGCAACACCCGGGACGTTGCCGGGAGATGAATCGAAAAGCAGCTCCCACGGTTTTTCCCGGCGCTTGCGGCGGTCAGGCGGCCTCCATGCAACTCGATCAGCGATTTGGACAGCGCAAGTCCGATACCGAGACCACCTTGCCGGTGCTGGTCGCGATTCACTTGCGAAAACATCGCGAAAATGGCCGACAACTTGTCAGGCTCGATGCCGATCCCATCGTCCGCGACCGACAGGACGATTTCGCCGTCATCTGCTGTCGCCGTGAGTTCAATGTGCCCACCCGGCGGCGTGTACTTCGCAGCGTTCATCAGCAGGTTAGCCAGCACCTGCGCCAGCCGGAGCCGGTCTGCCTCGATATGCAATGGCCGCGCAGGCGGCTTGATGACAAGCTCCTGGCCTTTGCTTGCGAGGATCGGCCTCGCTACCTCGACGGCTTCCTCGACGACTTCTCGAAGCGCAACGGCCTCTTTACGCAGGTTCAGCGCCCCGCGCGTGATGCGCGACACGTCTAGCAAGTCGTCAAGAAGCAGCGCCATCGCAGCCGACTGCCGGCGCAGCACGTTGATGCACCAGCTCCTGCGTTCTTCCTTCAATCCCGTCTGTTCCAGTATCTCGGCGACCTGTCTGATTGGCGCCAACGGATTGCGCAGTTCGTGCGCGAGCGTCGCGAGAAACTCGTCTTTGCGGCGGTCAGCCTCCGAAAGAGCCTGTTCGGCGTGCACGCGCGGCGTCAGGTCAACGAACCAGGCCACGACCGAACCTTCCAGCGACGCTGCGACGACGTGGAACCACTGCTCGCCGCTTTCGCCTTGAACCTGTACGTCGAAGGCCTGGCGTCCGGGGCGCTCAGCGAGCGGGGCGAGCCGCTCGAGCAAAACGTTTGCGTCCCAGCCGGTCGGACGCACATACGAGGTCGAACTGCCGACCACGACGCCGGCGGTCTGGTTGAACAGCTGGGCGGCGGCCTCGTTCAGATAGTCCCATCGAAGTTCTGCGATGCGGCCGTCGCAAACGACCGGGGTGAGGATGAAGAACGGCACGCCGGCGCTGTTCAGGGCCACGTCGAACCGGTGCCGCGCGTCGCGTTCGACTTGCAGGAGGCGATCTGCGGCATGCTGCGTAGCCGCTTCGGCTCTTCCTGCGCGCCGGGCCACCTTGGCTAGCTGCTGCCCAGCCCCGACGAGGAGTGTGCCGACTATCGCGTACGCCAGCAGCACGATTTGGTCGTCCCGCTGGGGAACTTCAAAGCTGCCGATAGGCGGCATCCAAAGCGCGCCGAATGCGATGCCGCTTAAGAGAAGCAGCGATCCCGGCCATCCGCCAAATAGCACCGTGATCAACGGAAGGGTCGCACTGAAAAACAGAAATGTGAGCCGTCCGTGGGCAAGCAATGTCAACGCCTGCTGAGCCACCAATACCATGGCTGTAGATGCGATACCCAGTAATAGGCGCTGTCTGGGTGGATATTGCGCGATGCGAACGATCATGGCTTCGTCTCGACTCGTCTAATTGCTTTGCTTCGCATTATGCCGTTCCTCGCGCATGTCTACTCGTGGCCGCCCAGTGGCTTGCATTGACAAGAGTGGATGCGCATGTAATCGGAATCGCCGTTGGCGATGAAGAACCGTTGCGTGTGATGCGACGCGTTTAATCTCTCTGCAGTAGCAGCCTGACCGCGCTTTACGTCTTTACGTACTGCCGTCGCTCTGAACCGACGAGCCTCGCCGATTGGCCTGTTCGTCTGCCTGTTTGGTCCAGAGTGCGCTGAGTTCATGGCGTCGCAATGCCAATGCATTCGCTGGATACGCGCCCGGGCCATGTGACCGGCAAAAAAAAAGCGCCGACTCCAGTCCAGGAGCGGCGCTTAAAGTTCGCCTCAATCCGAATGCCGTGACGAACCTGAGAGACGTAATTTTAGGCTCATGGCGCCAACGCTTCTAATACCGACTTTTGATATGAGGAATCACTTTTTCTTATATAGGGGTTATCATCTATTACATCTGTCTTGCATGATCGGAGTAATTTCTCTGCATTGCGCGCCCCGTGCTGGCGGAATCGAGGCGCCGGGCCCATCCGCCGGCACGTTCGCGAGGCGGCTCGGGTGCTCATGCCGTCCGCATAAGCTCGACACGCTGCTTACCCAGTTGCAAGATGAGACCCCGGCCGATGGACGTGGCTTTTATCCTTTAGCAGCGCGCGGTTCAGTTTTCGGGGCAGGGGCCGTTATTCCGTTAGCCGCACCGCAATAAAGAAACACTGACGGAATGTAATGCCGAGGACCTCGTTGTGAAGAAACGCTGCCTTTCACTGATTTCCCGTTTGCTCTCCATGTTTGGCTTTTCAGTCCCTGACGCGATCACACGCGTAACTTACGGGTCGACGACCGCCATTTGGACATAAAAACATGCGTCGCATATGATCGACAGCATCGTCAAGGCGAGTGAGTGGTATGTCAGCGAATTCTATGGCCCAGCACTCGGTGAAAGCCAAAGCGCTTCAAAGCATTCGCCAAGTCCGCTATGGCTATAGCGGCTATTTGGCGAAATTCGACTACGGCGCGAGAATAATCACGCACGGCAAGCAAAACGACGGAATTGAACGAGCCACGGAAGTTATTAACCCGATGGGCGAAGCCACGCAGCGGAATGTTGCGCTTGACTAGCAGGTTCCGGCACGGCCACGTCGATGCAGAAATAAGCGGCGCACCTGCGAAGCGCGATGTTCGTATTCAAGTCCTTGGGAACAAATGACCGGCAACGCAGATCAGTCCGCTATCTGAATCGAAAAAGAGCAGCCAGTGGACGAGGAGCCGCGGACTAAGGCAACACCGCGTGCGATAACGCAAAACGGAAAATCATCGATGAAACCGTACGGAACAGATCGAGCTGTCGCTCGCGGGCGACTGGTCCGCCATTCAACCTAATCTCGAAGAGTCGACGTCCAACTGACCCCGAGATGCGAAGACAAAACTTCCTTGACGCTCGACCTCGGGCCAAATCACATCAAGAAGGCACGATGAAGCATAACAAAAAGCAATCCGTGCGCCGGCGGGACGTGTTTCGCTTCACTGGCGAACATGTCCACAGAGGCAAAGGCGAGGGCGACTTTCAAGTGCTCGATCACATCACAGACGGAGTGATGTTGCTCGACCGGCAGTGGATGTTTCGCAACGTCAACCGCACCGCTGCGCGACTGCTGCAGCGTTCTCCGACGGACTTGATCGGTCGCGACATCTGGGCGGAATATCCCGACCTGATCGGGTCGGGGTACGAAAAAGCGTATCGCGAGGCGGCCGAGACCGGCTTGCCCCGCACCGTGACCGAGTTCTACGCGCCGCTCGATACCTGGTTCGAAGCGCGGGTATTTCCCTGCGAGTGCGGCATCACCGTGCTGGTCCGCGATGTCACCGAGGCGCGCGCGATGTCGGAGCGCCTGTCGGACCAGGCCGCGCACGATGCGCTCACCGGCCTGATCAACCGGCGCGAACTGCTGACGCGTCTCGGCGAACTCGTCGATGAGGGCGCCGCCGCTTCGGTCGATCTACTGTTCATCGACCTGGACCGCTTCAAGGAAATCAACGATTCGTTTGGCCATGCGGCGGGAGATGAGGTTCTATGCGTGATCGGCGAGCGTCTTTCCGGCTCGATCGGCGAGCGCGGTCACGCCTCGCGCATAGGTGGTGACGAGTTCGTGGTGTTTCTCGTAGATGCGCCCGAAGGCGAAGCGGAGCGCGTCGCGAGCGACTTCATCGTACGCATGCGAGAGCGCATCGAGACGCCGTCCGTGCGGGCGTCGATCAGTGTGAGCATCGGCTTGGCGCGCTACCCGGTGTCGGCGGCGAACGCCGACGAGCTGCTACGCAACGCTGACACTGCGATGTATCACGCGAAGCGCATGGGCGGCTCACATGTGTGGACGTTCGGCAGGGAAGACGCGAGGCGTCTCTCGAATCGTCTTCGACTACGCGCGGACCTCGAGGGTGCGAGCGCGACCGGCCAGTTCCAACTGTATTACCAGCCACAACTGAACCTGGTCACGGGCTCCATGTATGGGGCGGAAGCACTCGTGCGATGGAACCATCCGGAACTAGGACTCCTTGCGCCAGGCGATTTCCTCGATGTCCTGCTCGAGTCTTCAGCCTACGAGGCGACGGGAAAGTGGCTGATTCACCTTGCGTTACGCGAGGCGGCGCAATGGCAGGCGGCGGACCGTATGCCGTATAAGGTCGCCGTCAACCTCTCGGCTACGATGGCTCAAGACTGCGATCTTGCTGCGCTGGTCCGGGAAGCAGCCGGGGCCGCGGGCGTATCCGCTTCGGTTCTGGACATCGAAGTGACAGAGGCGGTCATCGTGAGCGACTTCGAAGCCGCTTCGCGATCGCTTGCGGCGGTCCGGAAGCTCGGCGCGACCGTCTCACTCGACGATTTTGGCACCGGCTACTCAAGCCTCTCGTATCTTACGAGGTTGCCCGTCGACCGCATCAAGATTGATAAATCGTTCGTGCAGCAACTCACCGTTACTGAGACCCGTCGGCAGGCTCGCGTGATGATCGAAGCGATGGTGGCGCTCGCGCGCGCGCTTGGCATGCAAACGGTCGCCGAAGGCGTTGAGAGCGCGGAGCAACTCGCGCTGATACAGAAGCTCGGATGCGATGCGGCGCAAGGATACTTCATCGGCCGGCCAGTGCCAGCTAACGCATTGAACCTGTCGAAGAGATGTAATTTGCTGCCCGCGCATATGTGGTCGCCTAAATAAGGCGGTCGCTGCTCCTGGACGTCGATAGAGTTTTCGAGGATTTCACTGCTTGCACCTGCTATCGAGCCATGCGGGCGTAGGCCCCCAGACAATTAATTAGGACCATGAACTAACGTCGATAAAGTCCGGAACTGCAATTCAGTTCTGTGGCACAGGGGGCCGACGAAGATTCGTGTTCGCACTGTCTTTTGTCAGACAGGTGTCGTTGTAACCCATAGTGCCAGTTGGCTTCGGGCCGCTTAAGGCGCTCGCTCACTGAATGCTCCGCACGCTCGCGCCAGTAGTCGCGCGTCTATCCGGAGAACCCCCAAGTGGCTCACAAAGAGCCTCTCAACCGCCGCTCGGCGGTATCCGCATGGCCATTCCAAGCGCCATCGCGCTCGGTCGTCACGATTCTTCGTGATTCGCGAATGAGTCATTCGTCGATCCCCACGTTTTATGCGAAGGGCGCTTGAGCCACTCTTGCCGTGTCGGCGAAGACAAGCTGCATGACGTCACCATCGCCGGATCGAGAGCAACCAGCACTTAATGACCCGCGCGTGGACATTCTGCGCACCTGGCGCCGACCGGACACTTCCGCGCACGGCCGCCGCCGGTTTAAACAGGAGACATCGATGAATGCGAAACAGTGGGATACCTCCTACGAATGGAAAGCCGTGACGCTGCTTGCGCTGGGCTTTGGCTTAGTAGGCCTGGACCGGTGGCTTATCGCACCGCTTTTCCCTTCCATGATGAGAGACCTGCATCTGACTGCGCAGGACGTCGGCAACTGCATCGGCATACTGGGCCTGTCGTGGGGTGTCTTCGCTGCTTTGATGGGCGGCATTTCCGACAAGGTGGGACGCCGCAAGGTGCTCATTCCGGCGATCATCATTTTTTCCTTACTGTCGGGCTTTTCCGGTGTGGCAGGTGGCCTTGCGAGCCTGCTCGCTGTCCGCGCGCTGATGGGTGTCGCCGAAGGCTCGTTTTGCCCGACAAGCTTTGCCGCTACAGCCGACGCCTCGCATCCTAAACGTCGTGGCTTCAACCTCGGCATTCAGCAAAGTGGCTTCGCGCTGTTCGGGCTTGCCCTCGCGCCGATCATTGCTACGCAGTTGCTTGGCGTGATGACGTGGCGATGGGTGTTTGCACTGGTTTCGATTCCTGGGCTGATCCTCGGCCTGCTGATGTACCGCGTCATCCGCGAGCCTCAGGAAACGCGCGTGACTTCCGCACCCCAGTTTCAAGCCAGTGCGCAGCCGCCACGAGGTAACTGGCGCGACGTATTCAAGAGCCGCAACATTCCAATCGCCATGACCGCTCTGTTCTGCGCGATGACGGGCGTCTTCGTGCTCGGCGCCATGCTGCCGCTCTATCTGACTGACTACCTCAGGCTGGATACGCAGCGAATGGGCGTTGTGTTGTCGGCAATCGGCTTCGGCGGATTCGTCGGTCAATTTTGTCTGCCGGGACTCTCCGATCTGGTCGGACGTCGTCTTGCCAGCATCGCAGGCTTTGCGGGCACCGCGGCGATGCTGTATGTGTTCCGCGAACTCGGCGCGCAGCCGGTTGCGTTGTTCGCCGTGTTGTTCGTCGCGTCGTTTTTCACGCTGGGACTCGTGTCGTTGCTGTCTGGACCAGTCGCCACGGAGGCCGCCCCTGTCGGCATGGTATCGACTGCTATCGGCATCGTGGTCGGTGCGGGCGAGATCTTCGGCGGTGGCATAGCGCCCGCGCTCGCCGGTTTTGTGGCAACGCGGTTCGGCATCCAGAATATTCTCTGGTTGCCTATCTGTGCGGTCGTGCTGGGCATCGGCGTAAGCTTGCTGCTCACGGAAACCGCACCCGCCAAACTGCGTCGCCATCATGGGACTGCGATGAAACTTCCTGCGGCCGGGCAGCCCGACTAATTTGTTCCTATTCATCGCCTAGGGTGCCGACGCTTCGCAAGAGGCGAGGCACCCTGTGCGTTTTTATCGCTTACCGTAACCGGCCGACGGCGGGTCGATGCCGCGTTCGCGCCCGTGCAGATCGCAATAACCGATGCAAATCCGCGCGTCGCCAGAGCTACACTGGCTGCACGACACGGGCGGAAGGGACAACATGGATCGTTTTCTCAGCATCGAGGCTTTTGTGCGGGTGGCTGAAACCACGAGCTTCGCGGAGGCGGCGCGCCAACTCGGCGTAACGAGCTCCGTCGTCACGAACCGAATCCAGCAACTGGAGAAGTTTCTCAACGCGCCGCTATTTCACCGCAGTACGCGCCACGTGCGCCTCTCGGAAGTCGGTGAAACGTTCTATCGCGAGTGCGCGGAAGTCGTGGGACGCGTCAACGAGTTGACCGATCAAATGCGCGAACTGCGTGCGACGCCCACTGGACGCTTGCGAATCCAGATGTTGCCCGGTTTTGCGCTAGGTCATTTCGGCGCATCACTGGCTGAATTCAATCGGCGCTATCCGGCGATTCAGCTCGATGTAATTGTCAATGACCGGGTCGTCGATCCTATCGAAGAGGGTTTCGATGTCGCGTTCCAGATCTTTCCACCGATCTCCGAATCACTCATTGAGCGGCGCCTATTTACGGTGCGACGGCTGTTTTGCGCCGCGCCCTCATATCTGGACGAGCATGGCGCACCGCAACATCCTCGCGAACTACTCGACCATACAACGGCGCTCTACTCGGGCTATCCATCGCGCAATCGCTGGACAATGAAGCGCGGCGAAGAAGTCTTCGAAATGGAGTTGCCCGGCATGATCCGTTCGAACTCTGTGCATCTGCTGCGCGACTATGCGCTCACGGGCGGCGGGGTGGTCTGTCTGCCAACGCTGGTGGCGAGTGCGGCGCTGCTGGATGGATCGCTCGTGCCCATTTTGACTGACTATGCGCTATCGCCGCTGAACTTCGCGGCGGTCTACCCGGCGACTCAGCGGCAGGCTTTGAAGGTAAAGGCCCTCGTTGAATTCCTGGCCGACCGGCTCGGCCCTGAGCCGGCTTGGGATCTACCGCTGATCGAGCGCGGCTGGGTCAGCTAATGCAGCCTATGCCGGGGATTATTCGCGAATCGCAAACGCCGTAATCGCGCACGGTCCGCTTGTTGTGATCCTGTTGTGCTCATAAAGTTGGATCTAACAACTTTTCCAAACAGGAGACAACGATGACCGAGACGTCATTTCACACCGTCCTTGGCTCGCTCGACAACTACCGCAAGGGCGACATCGAAATCACCAGTGGCTCCGCACGCCACTACGTTTTTTCCAACATCTTCGAAGTCGCAGCGCATTCCGCCTCTTACGAAAAAGTCGTGGTCGGCAAGAACCTCGACTATGTCATCGAGGCATTGCGCACGGAAGGAGAGTCGCCGTGGTTCGCCTGTACACACGACGAGTTCGCCATTCTGATGGACGGCGAAGTCCGCATCGATTTCATCAAGCTCGCTGAACCGCCGCAGAACAGCAAGGGCACCGTGCTCACAGCCGCGTCGGGCGAGCAGCCGGCTGGCCGCGCGATGGGTCACATCGTGTTGCGCCGGGGCCATCAGGCACTGCTGCCGGCGGCCTGTGCATATCGCTTCAGCGCTTCCAGGCCGGGCGTCGCGCTCGTCCAAACGATGCTGGGCGAGCTGTCCGTAGAGAAGTGGGCCGACATCTGCCTGCACTGACACGCCGTCACTGGACGGCGCATTGGCATTCGTCAGAGCCGACCATCAGAACATCATCAGGAGACTTCACATGGCTAGCCTCGAAACCTTTGATCATCCGGTTGATTTCGCTGCCCACACTGTGCGCGCGAGCGAACCGGACGCGGTGACCGGCTATCGGCGCTTCACGCTTGGCGCGTTCGAATTCATGCGCGACGAGTACTTCGTCAAAATCAACTGGCCCGCGAAAGGCCAAACGCGCACGCACGCTGTGCCCGCCGATGCGTTCCTGCGCGCGATGATGCGCGATGTTGCCTGGGGCTTCTTCTACGGCTGGGTCAACTTCGATCATGTGTTCGGCACGCGCAATCACTACGGCAAGGTCGATGTGTACGCCGGGTCCTTCAACGGCATCATGAAAGACGCGGGTGTCGACTACAGCGAAACGTTCGAGACGCCGACCATCATGGCGACGTTCAAGGCGATCCTGCACGACTGGACCAACGAAGGTTTCGATCCCTTCGCCGCTCCCGAAGAAACCGGAACGGCGTTTGGCCGCAAGCACGGCGACAACGACGCCGCCATCGAGCGCACGCGCATCGCTACGCGTCGCATGCCGGGACTCGAAGGCGACTCGCCGTTGCGCGACGATCTGCCGGTGAATCGCGCGTTCGCGGACGTGCCACAGGACGAACCGGAGGTTCACGTCGAACCGGGTTTCGAGGGGCAACTGCACGCATTCAGTCTCTTCAAATACCTGTCGCGCTCGGACGTGACGTGGAATCCGTCGGTGACGTCGGTGTGCGGCCCGAGTCTCTTTTGCCCGACCACCGAGGAATACATCCTGCCGGTCTTCCATGGCAATGATCGGGTCGAATGGTTCCTTCAACTGTCGGACGAGATCGTCTGGGATATCGGTGACAAGAACACCGGCGCGCCGCGCGCACGCATCACGATGCGGGCAGGCGACATTTGCGCGATGCCGGCGGATATCCGCCACCAGGGCTATTCAACGAAGCGCTCGATGCTGCTCGTCTGGGAGAACGCGACACCCAATCTGCCGAAGCGTTACGAAACCGGGGAACTCAAGCCCTATCCGGTTGATTTCTGAGCCGCCGGCTTCTGTTACCACCGAGGATTTCTCCATGCAAACCCAGCTTTTCATCGACGGTCGCTTCACCGATGCAGTGGAAGGCGGCACCATCGACGTGCTCAACCCGCACGACGGGTCGCTTATCACGAAGATCGCCGCGGCCACGGCCGCTGACGTCGATCTCGCCGTTGCTGCCGCTACGCGCGCCTTCCCGCAGTGGTCCGCCACTTCGGCTGCCGAGCGCGGCCGCCTGCTGCTGCGTCTCGCCGATGCCATCGAGGCCAATGCCGAAGAACTCGCTCAACTTGAATCGCTCGACACGGGCCACCCGATCCGCGATTCGCGGGCACTGGATGTGCCGCGCACCGCGGCCTGCTTTCGCTACTTCGGCGGCATGGCCGACAAGCTGCAGGGCTCGGTGATTCCCGTCGAAAGCGGCTTTCTGAACTACGTGCAGCGCGCGCCGATCGGTGTCGTCGGCCAGATCGTGCCGTGGAATTTCCCGCTGATGTTCACGAGCTGGAAGATGGGTCCCGCGCTCGCAGCCGGCAACACCGTCGTGATAAAGCCGTCCGAGATCACGCCGCTCTCCACGCTGCGCGTCGCCGAACTGATGGCGGAGGTGGGCTTTCCGGCCGGCGTCGTCAATGTCGTTACGGGCTATGGCCATACGGCCGGCCAGCGGTTAGCGGAGCACCCGGGCGTCGGCAAGATCGCCTTCACCGGGTCGACTGCAACTGGCCGGCGCATCGTCCAGGCGTCGCAGGGCAACCTCAAGCGCGTGCAACTGGAACTGGGCGGCAAAGGCGCCAACATCGTCTTCGAAGATGCAGATCTCGACGCCGCCATCAACGGCGCGGCGTGGGCCATCTTCCACAACCAGGGCCAGGCTTGTATCGCGGGCTCGCGCCTCATTCTCAACGAGCGCATCGCCGATGAGTTTCTCGAACGCTTCGTCCGGCTGGCCGCATCGGTCCGGGTGGGCAATCCGCTCGATCCCGAAACGGAGATGGGGCCACTGACTTCGCGCGAGCACCTCGAGCGGGTCAAGGCGTTCGTCGATGTGGCGCGCGAGCAGGGCGGGCGCGTGCTGACTGGCGGCACCGCACCGCAGGACGCATCGCTGGCAGCGGGGTATTACGTGCGGCCCACGGTGATCGAGGCCAGGACGCCGCAGGATCGGGTCGCGCAGGAAGAAGTATTTGGCCCGTTTGTAACGGTGCTGCGCTTCAAAGACGACAACGAGGCGCTGGCGATCGCCAACGGCACCGAGTACGGGCTGGGCAGCGGCCTGTGGACGCGTGACCTCTCACGTGCGCATCGCACGGCGGCAAACATCAATGCAGGTATGTGCTGGATCAACTGCTACAAGCGTGTCAATCCAGGTAGCCCGTTCGGTGGCGTGGGGCAGTCGGGCTATGGCCGCGAGATGGGCTTCGAAGCGATGCACGACTATACGGAAGCCCGCTCGGTGTGGGTCAACGTCGACGGCAACGTGCCGCCGCACTTCAAGCGCTGAGGCCGTCATGGAGCGGTTCGTCTATCAGGGCATGCCTTCGCGCGTGGTGTTCGAGTGGGGCGCGCTCGCACGGTTGCCCGAGGAAATCGAGCGTCTCGGCGCCCGGCGCGCGTTGATTCTTGCGACGCCAGAGCAACAGGCACTGGCTGACCGCGTCGCTCAGGAGCTCGGCACGCGTGCGGCGGGCGTGCACGCGCAAGCCGTCATGCATGTGCCCGTAGAGGTGGCGCGCGCCGCACGCGATGCCGCCGCCGCGCTCGATGCGGATTGCTGCGTGGCGGTCGGCGGCGGCTCGACCATCGGGCTGGGCAAGGCGATCGCCCTCGAATCGCCGCTGCCGATTGTCGCGGTGCCGACGACCTATGCGGGCTCGGAGATGACGCCGATCTTCGGACTCACTGAAGGGCGTCTCAAACGCACCGGGCGCGATCCACGCGTGCTGCCGCGTACGGTAATCTACGATCCGTCGCTCACGCTTTCGCTGCCCGCGGCGATCTCGGCGGCCTCTGGCGTCAATGCGCTCGCGCACGCGGTGGAAGCGCTTTACGCGGAAGACGCCAACCCGGTGATCAGCTTGATGGCGGAGGAATCGATTCGCGCCTTAGGTGAGGCGCTTCCGGTCATCGTGCAGCGGCCCGGCGACGCCACGATGCGCAGTCGCGCGTTGTATGGCGCATGGCTTGCGGGCACGTGCCTCGGCTCGGTAGGCATGGCGCTGCATCACAAGCTTTGCCACACCTTGGGCGGCACGTTCAACCTGCCTCACGCGCAAACCCACGCTGCAATGCTTCCTCACACGGCCCATTACAACCATGCGGCCGCCCCCGAAGCGCTCGGACGGGTCGCCCGCGCACTCGGAGGATCTCACGCCGAGCAGGCCGGACCGCTGCTGTTCGCGCTGAACCGCAAGCTCGGTATTGCGGGCGCACTCGAGGAGCTCGGCATGCCCGAGCCGGGCCTTGACGAAGCGGCCGATCTCGCTTGCAAGAACCCGTATGCGAATCCACGCCCGATCGAACGCGAGGCAATCCGAGCACTCTTGCAGCGTGCCTGGAGCGGCGCGGAACCGGTCTGAGCGCCATGACGACGATGACGGAGGTCGATATGCTTGCTGACAAGGAAGGACTGGAACCGAGTTTGACCGATCAGGTCGTGGCGAGCTTCGCAGCTACACCCGACGAGCGTCTGCGCACGGTGATGCAGAGCCTCGTGCGGCACCTCCACGCGTTTGTCAACGAAGTCGAGTTGACCGAGGCCGAATGGATGGCGGCGGTCCAGTTCCTGACCGCGACGGGCAAGATGTGCGATGACGTGGTGCGACAGGAGTTCATCCTGCTGTCGGACACACTGGGCGTGTCCATGCTGGTCGATGCGATCAACCATCGCTACGCGACAGGCGCGACCGACAGTACCGTGTTCGGCCCGTTCTACATTGACGGCATGCCCGAGCGCGAGTTTGGAGAAAATATGGCGCGCACGCCCGGGACACCCGCGCTGGTGCATGGCCGTGTCCTGACGACGGATGGCGAACCCATAGCGGGTGCGGTGCTCGATGTATGGCAAACCGCCGAGAATGGTATGTACTCGGGCCAGGACACGGCGCAACAGCACGGCAACCTGCGCGGACGATATCGCACTGACGCCAACGGCTGCTACGCGATCTCGACGATCGTGCCGGTCAGCTATCCGATACCGACGGACGGCCCGGTCGGGAAGATGCTCGAAGCAACGGGACGGCATCCGTGGCGTCCGGCCCATATGCACTTCATGATTGACGCACCAGGCTTTCGCACGTTGGTCACCCATCTATTCGAAGAAGGCGACCCGTATCTGGGCTCGGACGCGGTCTTCGGGGTCAAGCCGTCGCTCATGGTGGCGTACCGCGAGAGACCGGCGACCGATGCGCTCGCGCGTCAATTCAGCTTTGACGGCGCCTTTCGCGAAGCGCGCTACGACTTCGTCCTCGACCGGGGCTTAAAAGAATGAGACGCTATTTCGCGGTTTTCGCTACCGATAAATCAGGAATGCGTGATGTTCGCGAGCGTGTGAGACCGCTTCACAGAACGTACCTGAGAAACGCTGCTCCCGAGCATGGCGTCTTTGTGCGGCTCGGGGGTCCCACGCTTGCCCCTCAATGCGATGCGATGAACGGAACGCTATTGGTGGTCGAGGCAGACGGAATCAACGACGTCATGGCGTTTATTCGAAACGATCCTTATATGCAAGCAGGTTTGTTCGACCGCGTCGAGGTGAGACCGTGGGACTGGAGCTTCGGCAATCCGGAGCACCGCGTCTGAGAAGGAGTCTGCCGCGCTGGTGCTTCGCTGCAAGACGCACGATTTGATGGTAAGTCGTCGGGTAGCCCACTACCTCCTGGCGTCAACAGATTCTGCCAGCGCATTCCAGGTCGCTTGAGGGCTCGACCCACGTGCGGCTTCCATCGGAAGGTTCACTTATGACACCCGTGACTACAAATCGCACGTTCTTAGGCGCGCTGACCTCTATTCCCGATGGAGGCGCTAAAGAACTTCGTGAAGGATTGCTCATCCTCCGTCGCGGAGACGACGCGTGGGCGTATCGGAATGTATGTCCGCACTTTTCTGTGCCGCTTAATTATGAACCGGACACTTTCTGCACTTACGAGAGCCGAGTTTTGATGTGTGCACACCATAGCGCGATGTTTCGCTTCGAGGACGGACTGTGCGTCGACGGTCCATGCAGTGGTGCGGGTCTCACACCGGTTGCAATAACTATTCACGACAAAAACATTTTCATCGACGAAGGAGGGGACTCGGATGATGAGAACAAGAAAAACGGCGCATGAAGTTTCACTTAGTATCGTATGTACAACGGCCGTGTGGCGGTAAAGCGTTGCAGGCTTTGCAAGGACGACGATGCCTCGGAACGAAATAAAGAAGTCCAGTCGTTCCTGCGACGGGCGAGACGTTGGATCGCTGAGGTACCAAATTTAACCCGCGTGCCGTCGATGCGTCACCGAACTGATTGATGAAACCGCGGCTTCGTCTGTGTATCTCGCGCAAGTGGCGAGGACTGACGCGGAGTTGCATGATATGTCTTAGCCGTTCGACCCCTCGGACGACCCTCATTCCAGGAGCCATCATGACGAGAGTACTGGTTCTTTATTATTCGATGTACGGTCATATCGAAACGATGGCCGACGCGGTGGCCGAGGGCGCGCGCGCCGTTCCCGGCACCGAGGTGACGATCAAGCGCGTATCTGAAACGATTCCCGCCGAACAGGCTGCTGCTTACGGAGTCAAACTCGACCAGAGGGCGCCGGTCGCGACACCCGATGAACTGGCCGATTACGACGCCATCATATTCGGCACCCCAACGCGCTTCGGCAATATGGCCGGGCAAATGCGCACATTCCTCGACCAGACCGGCGGGCTGTGGATGAAAGGCGCCCTTATCGGCAAGATCGGCAGCGTTTTTGCGTCGACGGGGACTCAACACGGCGGCCAGGAAACCACCATCACTTCGTTCCATACGACCTTGCTGCACCAGGGCATGGTGATCGTGGGGGTGCCGTACGCCTGTGCGGGTCTTACCAACATGAATGAAATCACCGGGGGTACGCCCTACGGCGCAACCACGCTGGCCGGCGCTGATGGCAGCCGGCAGCCGTCACAGAACGAACTGGAGATCGCGCGCTATCAGGGCAAGCATGTCGCCGAACTCGCTGCAAAAATCGCTGGATAGCCGCTAGCATGAGGGGAGCGGCGAAACAACGCTCCCATTCTCTAAACCTGGGGCTATCCCCGCGTCAGCGGCGGCACCCCGTTTCAAACGGGAACGATCATGCGATATACCCTCTTCGAGCGACGCAAAGACGAACTTATCCTGGTTGCGCGTGTGCTTCTGATGGTCCTGTTTATTATCTTCGGCTGGAGCAAGCTGACGGGCTTTTCAGGCACGATTGGTTACATGGCGAAGGCAGGCGCGCCGTTTCCCGCGCTCTCGGCCGTGATTGCGGTCGTCATGGAGTTGTTCGTCGGACTTGCAATTGTCGTCGGATTCTATACTCGTCCGCTCGCGTTTCTGTTTGCGTTGTACACGCTAGGCACAGCGCTCATCGGTCATCATTTCTGGACGATGGCCGGCGCAGAACGAGCCGCGAACATGATCAACTTCTACAAGAACGTCAGCATCATGGGCGGACTGCTGCTTCTGTGCGTAACCGGCCCTGGGAAGTACTCTATAGACAGGAAGTGATGGCTTGCACTGCGCGGCGTCTCCTCTAACGTCGCGCGATGCTGTCTGTGAGCGACTCGATGCGGGCGGCCAAGGCGAGCAGCACACGCTTCTAGCGGTCATCGCATCACTCGTGCTGTTTTTCGAAGGGATGCATCCCAGACGGCGGGCGGGTCGTTCTCAGCGCACGTGACTTCGACTGAACTCCGTCCGCGCGGACGGGCGCTGTGAGGCAGTTCACTCAGCCGAAGCCGTCGGACGTAATGGAGCAGAGGCGAACTCGCCAAGCATCTTGACAAGCGCTCATGACGATCACGAGCGCCACTACATTGCCGCGGTTGAGTTCCTGCATGTCATCTTTCCGCACTGGCTTGCGTCTGCGATGACGCTCGTCGGCGGATTCCTGTTCGCGTCGACTTATCGAAAAAGAACGCTCGCTGGCACTCTCGTGCGCCCGGTCTCGATCGATAATCCTTCGTCCGACACCTGACGAACGCACGATGCGGGCAGCAGACTCAACACGCTACTTTGGACAGATCGCCCTCCTGGCTTCAGTTTCTTCAAAGGCAGCCGATAAGACTCTTGTGAACCCGCGTAAACCGTTGTCGTCGGACCTTCCATGAAACTCAGCCTCAAAATCCCGTTAGCTTTTGCAGCCGCGCTGCTTTTCATGTTCGCCGCCGCACTCTACGGCGTTTTCGCCCTCGATCGGTCGATCGACGCTTACAGGACAGCAGTCGCGCGCAACGTCGCACAGGAACGCATGGTGTCCGCGACGCTCGTCGCGTTCAAGCTGCAAGTGCAGGAATGGAAAGACACGCTGCTTCGCGGAAAGGACCCCGCCAAGCTCGATAAGTACTGGACGGCCTTTCAATCGCGCGAAGCGATGGTGGACAAGCTGGCCGATGAACTCAAACGGACATTGCCCGCTGGCGAGAGTCGCGAATTGATCGAGCGGTTCGCAACAGCACATCGCGCGATGGGTGAAGGCTATCGCCGCGGCTTCGAAGCGTTCAAGGCGCAGGGCTACGAACCGTCGGCCGGCGACAACGCCGTTGCTGGCGTCGATCGCGAACCGGCGGCGTTGCTGGAGCAATCGGCAAAGAAGATCGCCGCAGACAGCGCCGAAGTGTCCGAGGCGGCAGACCGGGCCGGTGAACAGGCCACCGTCATCAGCATTACTCTGATGCTGGCGGTTCTCGTGCTTGCATCGATCGGCGGCTATCTCTTCAGCCGGTCGGTGTCGCGTCCGCTGGCGCGTGCACTTGGATGTGCACAGGCAGTCGCAGCAGGCGACCTCTCGCTTGATTTTCACTCAGACGGCAAGGACGAGATCGCGGCGTTACTGGTCGCGCTCAAGCACATGCAGTCGAGCCTGGCGAGCGTCGTAAGCAAGGTGCGCCTGAACGCGCACAGCGTCGCAACAGCAAGCGCGGAAATCGCGTCGGGCAATCTCGATCTTTCGTCGCGCACCGAAGAACAGGCAGCATCACTGCAGCAGACTGCGGCGAGCATGGAAGAGATCACAACGGCAGTACGCCAGAACGCCGACCATGCGGCGGCGGCATCGTCGCTGGCAGGGTCCGCGTGCGAAACCGCGGCAAGCGGCGGGCAGATGATGGAGCGTGTCGTCGAAACGATGAACGGCATCTCCGAAAGTTCGGCGAAAGTGAGCGAGATCATCTCGGTCATCGACACGATCGCGTTTCAGACCAACATTCTCGCGTTGAACGCGGCTGTGGAAGCCGCGCGAGCGGGTGAGGAAGGGCGCGGTTTCGCGGTCGTCGCCAGCGAAGTACGGGCGCTCGCGCAGCGCAGCGCGGCGGCGGCGCGAGAGATCAAGTCACTCATCGCGCACTCCAGCGAGCGTGTCGAGACGGGCTCGGCGCTCGTGCGCGATGCGGGAAGCATCATTGCGGACATCGTGACTTCGGTGCAGCGTGTGACAGGGGTCGTCGGCGAGATCACGTCGGCTTCGCAAGAGCAGCGCACCGGCATCGAGCAGGTCAATCTCGCGGTGACTCAGATGGACCAGGTCACACAGCAGAACGCGGCACTGGTCGAGCAGGCATCCGCGGCGGCTCACGCGCTCGCGGAGCAGGCCGGCTCGCTGCGGGACGCGGTGGCGGTGTTTAGATTGAGGGAAGATGCGCAGATCGCACCGCACCGCGCGTTGGTCGCAGCGTAACGTGGTCAGCGGGACGGAGCCGGCGGATGTGGGTCCCGCTCCGGTTTAGCGCTTATCAGCATCCTGGCGGGTGCGGGAACCGCACGTTCGAATCAAACCGAATGCGTTTCCAGCCGCGAGCCATTCGATCTCGCGGCTGAAGGAAGGTGCATCGATTGAGCCGTTGAAGTTCGGGCGGAGACAGTCTCCACCTTCGGCCGTGTCAATAGAGCGCATTAAACATCTAGCCGCCACTTAACGCATTGTGGTTAGCTGTTGCGGAATTGCTCAGATCACGGCCCCGCTTCACGCGATATTTGTGGTTGGTTTGTCCGCCATTCCTTTAGATCAATTCAGAGCGTGAACTGAATGATCAGGCCGGTGTAGTGCACCGGGTCGCCTATGGCAGAGGCGGCGTTCAGATTTCGGTTGACGACGTTTTTTTATGGCGGCGACTGCCTGAGCGCCGTGGTGTCGAAGTCTCCGGCAGGGAACTAAACGCTCTTTCCAGTGATGCCTGCAAGCACTGGCCAGTGACGAGCTTGGCCGAGCGATCGATCCTAGTTCGTTATCAAGCTGATGCGGTCTAGGGATGAGCCGTGCAAGAGCTCATCAGCGAACGCCACGACTCGCTGCGATGGTAAAGAGTCGGACCTGAGCACGACGATCGACGGCCAATCATATCGGCATCCTAAGCCCTTGCGCTGATGTTCAACGATTAGACGAGACGCGCACCGCCGTCAACGTTGAGCGTCGCGCCGTTCATAAACCCATTCGACATCAAGAAGACGACACCCGCACCGGCTTCGTCCGACGTGCCGAGGCGGCGCAAAGGAAGCGTTTGCTTGAGCCGGTCGACGACAGAGTCGCGAGCATTACCCAGTGCCTTATGGAGAATGGGCGTATCGATCGGGCCGGGTGACAAGGTGTTGACGCGAATCGGCGCAAGCTCTAGCGCAAGGCCTCGCGCAAAGGCTTCCATGGCCGCCGATGCTGCGGCAAGGATAGCGGTTCCATAGGCGTTGGGACGATCCGCGAGACTTCCTGAGATAAACGTGATCGAGCCATCGCTGCTCAGTCGATCGCCCAGCGCGCGGATCACGTGTACAGCTGCCCAGATGCGCTCATCGAATGCCTGCCGCAGATAGTCCACGTTGGTGTCGCGGACCTTGCCAGAGACGAAAGTCCCCGCCAGTAGGACGAGGTGGTCGATCGTAGGTATGTCTTGCACCGCTAGTTGAAGGGCGTTTGGGTCTGTCACGTCAGCGGCGCGCCATCCGGCGAAACCGTGGCGTGCTGCTGCCTGTTCTGCCGAAGCCGCTGTCCGACCAACCACGATGACCTGCGCGCCGGCGTCCTTGGCCTGAAGGGCGGCTTCCAGTCCGATCCCGGATGTGCCGCCAAAGACAAGTACGTTCTTCCCCGCGAGGACTGGTTGATGTCGCTGCGCTGCTTCACTCATGACGCTTCTCCCGTTGGCTGACGCAGGTCTGCGTCGATGGAAGAAGATTAATTCGCGATAACAAGCTTGATAATGAGGCTTGCTTTCGCTTTAATAGTGCCATGATGGAACAAATAGCGATAGAAAGGCTGACAGGCTTGATTGCATTCGCCCGCGCTGCGTCGCTCGGGAGCTATACGGCCGCCGCCAGGTCGCTTGGGGTCTCGCCCTCTGCGGTTAGCAAGAGCGTGCAGCGTTTGGAACAGCATTTCGGTCTTCGACTCTTTAGTCTGCGTATTTCGGCGAACGTGACCGCCGATTTCGGGAACGTGACCGATTCGGCAAGGTCGGGCGTTGCGCGGTTTCGATTGTAGATTTCCTCGCTAGTTTTGGTCGAGTTCTGGTTCGAGCCCG
>Ga0153929_1000022_pt1 | contig 86981 bp, 71 predicted proteins | sample TSNJ013MetaG_FD_104689 | JGI IMG/M metagenome (GOLD analysis project Ga0153929, IMG submission 104689) | Attine ant fungus gardens microbial communities from New Jersey, USA - TSNJ013 MetaG | ecosystem: Host-associated > Fungi > Mycelium > Unclassified | place: USA: New Jersey, Wharton State...
ACCACTATAACGAGTCACACCCGCACAGCGCCCTGAAATACCGCTCGCCTCGTGAGTTTCGTCGGCAAGCAGTTTCTCCAACCTAAGCGTGACCGGGTGTCCGGTTATGCGGGGGCAAGTCCACAAAGGAAGAAGGAAGGGAAAAAGATGGCTGCAAGAATGTGGGTGGCTTCAACAATGGACGGGCAAGAAGTCTCCGCCGAGACGATCGGTTCTTTCCAAGAGGCTCCGCCGTTGAGATGTGTGTATTGCAGCGCGCCCGTCAGCTACGTTCCGCAGCACGCACGCGAGAGTCGGGGCAAAGCCTACTCGGTCAAGGCGTACTTCCGCTTGTTTCCGAAGGTGGCGCATAACGAGCGCTGCATGTTCGATGTCGAGGAGCAACTGAAAGTCATTGCGCGTCGTTCGTTTGGTCTTTTGGAGGCCATTGAACGAGGACAATATCGTTTTCGTCTCCTGGCAATCGACGATATACGCAACGCGGACGCGCATCCAATGCGTTCGATAATGTCTCGCAAGGCCGATATGGCAGGGGACGGCCGTGCGTTCTTATCAAGCGACTCGCGCCGTTTCCTGTCGGCGTACATTAACGCGGCGAAGCGAGTTATCGAACTTCGAAGTTTGTGTGCGAGCGAGTCCGATCTCAGAGATCGTCTCGAATTCGTCTTTAATGGGACATCAGTGAATTGGGAAGATTTCTATTACGAGCAAGCGCGGTTTCTCACAGCCTATCGTTGGCTTGGTAAGACTGCAACTTCTTTCCCAGTCACTTTGGTGGGCACGGTATCCAATATCGAGATTATCGAAAGACATGGCCGATCTTTGTATGTTTTGCATATGAAGCCGTCAGCAGCGCAGCCATATTCTCGTGACCCGCTGGTAGGAGAACTCGCGCACGCGACGGCATGGACCAGTCAAGCTGAATGGTTACATAAGCTCAAGCGAAACGACACCGTGCTTGTTTTCGGCCATTGGCGGCATGCGACAGCCAATACAGTTACTTCCCTTGCACGCAATGGCGATAGCAAGTTTCGCAAATATCTCGAACGGCAGTTGTCAATCTGGCTACACGTGAAGTCTCAGATATCCCGAGTGGCTGGGTAGTGGGCGATTGTGTCGCCGTAAGGCATTGTTGCTCACGTGGCGTGTGTCTTGAATAACGATTGTTCCGGGTGTAGCGCCGCGCGTTCGTTGCCATCGAGCGGTCCGGTATGTCGCTCACTGCAGTTGCGCTCATGCTATTTGGAGGAGCGGGCTTACTGTCGCGCAGCCGTCCCTGGCGATAATGGTTGAACAGATTGCGATCGTTCCTGGGCGAATACAAGGCTGATCGGTGGCGTCCGCGCGGACGTATCCTCAGTCGCTCCTCCTTTTCGTTGGGGGCTGTCAGTCATAGCACGCGTGTGTCCGGCAGCACTCAGGCTCCGCAGGCCCTCGCGGAAGCAGCGTCCCAACGCCGCAGGCGCATTAATTCAACGGACTTGCGCCCCACGCTGTTAGCGAAGAGCAAAGAGAGTGAGCCGGTGCGGCGTTAAACGCTTATAACAACGGCGCATTTCCGCGTCGTTGATTGCATGAGTTTTTGTGGCGCACCAGTGATGGAGTCATTGTGCGTGCGATTCCATCGTGAAAGGGGAAGCGAGGCGTAGGGGTCACCGCACGGAGCTACTCTGTGTTGGAACATGAGGCATCTTGCTGGTCTCGGAAGATGCCAATCCTTACTCCGAAAATAGTGACCGGAACATACTAGGTGTCTTGCTCGCTATTATCGACACCAAAGGATCTGAAAAAGAGATGACGTTAAAGCAGGGAGTACGTCAAGGGACTTGGTGCGTCAAACTGGCTTTCGGCGCCATCTGAACCGCTGGGTCCACCTGTTCAAAATCGTTGCTCCACGTGATGGTGACGCGGTGAAAGTCGCGTCATGCCAATCAGAGAGAGCAGACCGTGTGCTTGCCATAACCACAACCCTCATACGCTGTTTGCTCCCAAGCATTTGCTCCGGGCAAAAATTGACTAGTCTGGAAGAGCGTCGAGACGAGCACCTTGTGGGAAATACCGGGGTTCGCAGGCTTCGACGGAGGCGGCGCATCCACCCCGCCGGTATTAGCCGCGTTCGATTATTTCCTACGCGCGGCCCATTTCAGGGAAAATGTCGGCTGCGTCGTCCGACAGTAGGGTGGCGCGTTCAGAACTCAGTCGCTAAGGATGCAGTTGAACTCCCAATACGCCAGCGCTAGCTCAGCTCAATTGATAAGCGTATCCCTCGTTGTGTACCGGCCGCATCGGCAGCTTCTCGAACGCACGCTGATTACGCTCGATAACGCGTTGCATTGTGTATTTCCCGCTGATCTCAGCGCGTCTGCGCCGCTGTATCTGATCAACAACGGAACGGACGAAGGGTTCAACCTGTCCGAGGTTGCCGGCGAAACTGCGCTTCAGACGCACGTCATCGAAGGCCAGGGCAACGTCGGCTACGGCCGCGGTCACAACCTGGCGATCGAGCACACGTCGAGCCGTTACCATCTAATCCTGAACCCCGACATCGAACTGGACGTCGACGCGCTAACCCACGCGCTCGCGTTCATGGAGGTTCACCCGGAAGTCGGCCTCCTTTCGCCGCAGATCATCGAAGACGACGGCAGCCAGCAATATCTCTGCCGCCGGTACCCCACGGTCTTTGACCTCTTCGTTCGGGGCTTCCTCCCGAGAAGCCTGAGGAAGCCGTTCGAACGGCGACTAGCACGATACGAGATGCGCGACGTGATCGGCGAGAAAAACATCGTCTGGGACCCACCCATCGTCAGCGGCTGTTTCATGCTCTTTCGCACGGAGGTCCTGAAAAAGCTCAACGGTTTCGACCCGCGCTATTTTCTCTACTTCGAAGACTACGATCTGAGCCTGCGCACGCACGACGTCGCCCGCGTGGCGTACGTTCCTGCCGTGCGCGTGCTGCATCATGGCGGCGACGCAGCGGGTAAGGGATGGACGCACATCAAGCTCTTCATCGCGTCGGCGTACAAGTTCTTCAACCGGTTCGGATGGAAGTGGCTATGAGCGAGCGCATCGGCATCACGGGGGCGAACGGTTTCGTCGGACGTGCGGTCACGCGCGCTTTGCTCGATGGAGGCAGGGAACCGCTCGGCATCGTTCGTCAGAGCACGGGCCCGCATACCGTCCAAGTGAAATCGCTCGACGCCATCGCGCCCGCCATCTTCGAAGGCTGCGCATCCGTGATCCATCTGGCCGCGCGGGTCCACGTGATGAACGACGCCGCCGCCGATCCGCTCGCCGCCTTCCGCGCCGTCAACGTCGATGGCGCGCTCAAAACCGCCGACGCCGCCCGTCGCGCAGGGGCCACGCGGTTCGTCTTCGTAAGCAGCATCAAGGCGCTGGCGGAACTTGACGACGGCCGCCCGCTGACGGAAACCGACGAACGCCGTCCGCCGGATCCGTACGGCGTATCCAAAGCCGAAGCTGAAGTTATGCTGCAGGAATACGGCGCGCGTACGGGGCTTGAGATCGTAATCGTGCGGCCGCCGCTCGTCTACGGTCCGGAAGTGCGCGCGAACTTCCTGGCGCTGATGCGCGCCATCGCGAAAGGTATGCCGCTGCCGATCGGCGCGGTGACGGCCCGAAGAAGCCTCGTCTATGTCGACAACCTCGCAAGCGCGATCGTCGAATGCGCAACACATCCGCGCGCCGCTAACCAGCTCTTTCACGTCACCGATGGTGAAGACCCCGGCGTCGCCGAACTGGCGCGCCGGCTCGGGCATCATTTAAATCGGCCGGCGCGCCTGCTGCAAGTGCCGGTCGGCATCCTGAAAGCTGCGGGGCGGCTGACAGGCAAGATGGCGCAGATCGAGCGTCTTACGGGCAGCTTGCGCGTGGATTCGTCCCATATCCGCGATGTGCTAGGCTGGCGGCCTCCGTCCTCGCTGGACGCGGGATTGGCGGCCACCGCCACCTGGTTCCTTAGGAACCGACAGCGTTGAGAAAAGAGCTAACTTCCCGTAACGACGGAAAGGCGGCAGTAACACGCGGGTCGGCCGGAAACCGGCATGATTCAGTTATTCAAAAAAACATAAACGTAGGCAATTCCGGGAAATGAGTGCCCCGCTGTCCCCCTTCGTCGTCGATTCGCCTTGGATCGCCGCACTGTGCGTCGCGGCGGCATCGCTGGCGGCGTGCGCGCTGATCCTGTTCCTGCTGCTGCGCACCGGGCTTGCGTGGCGACTTGCCACCGATATTCCGAACGATCGTTCTCTCCATACGCGTCCAACGCCGCGTGTCGGCGGATGGGGCATCGTGCCGGTCGGCGTGATCGCCATGTTTATGCTCACGCGCTCGATCTGGCTCGCCGCGCTGCTCGCCGCCGCGCTCGCGGCCGTATCGCAGATCGATGACCGCCGCGGCTTGCCCGCGCGCGTACGGTTCGGCGCGCATGTCGTCGCGGTCGCGCTGCTGATCGCCGCGAATCTCGCGCCGGCGCCGTGGTGGGCGCTCGTGGCCGTCGGTTTCCTGATGGTCTGGCTCGTCAATCTCTACAATTTCATGGACGGTTCCGACGGTCTCGCGGGCGGCATGGCGCTGTTCGGCTTCGGCGGTTACGCCGTCGCGGCGCTCTCGGGGCCGGTGCCGCAGATCGATCTAGGCATCGCGAGCGCGGCGATCGCCGGGGCGGCGGCGGGCTTTCTGCTCTTCAATTTCCATCCGGCACGGATTTTCCTAGGCGATTCGGGGTCGATTCCCCTAGGATTCCTTGCAGGAGCATTCGGTTATTGGGGCTGGCTGAAAGGTACGTGGCCGGTGTGGTTCCCGGCGCTCGTGTTCGCGCCGTTCATCGCGGATGCGTCCGTCACGCTGCTGCGGCGGCTCGCGCGCGGCGAGAAGTTCTGGCAGGCGCATCGCGAGCACTATTATCAACGCATGGTGCAGATGGGCGTCGGGCACGCGCGGACCGCGCTTGCGTGGTACGCGCTGATGCTCGCGGGCATAGCGCTCGCCAACGGAGCGCTCGCGTGGTCGCCTGCGGGTCAGTGGGCGGCGGTCGCGGCCTGGGGCATCGTGCTCGTGGCGGCGGGTCTCGTCGTCGATGCAAGCTGGCGGCGTCATCAGGCGCATCTATCTGAACAATCTCGAGGTGTACGCGGATGATTCGATTCAAAGCATCGTGGCTTTCCGCAGGCGCCTTCACCTTCGATCTCGTGGCGGTCGCCGCGACCTGGCTCGCCGCCTACCTAATCCGCTTCAACGGCACGGTGCCGACCCACTTCCAGCACGGCGCGCTCATCGCGCTTATCTGGGTCCTCCCGGTCTATGGCGTCATGTTCCGCGTCTTCGGGCTGTATCGCGGCATGTGGGTGTTCGCAAGCCTGCCGGACCTCATGCGGATTTCGAAGTCGGTCGTGGTCGGCGCGCTCGTCGTGATGATCGGCGCAGTGCTGCTTCAGCCGACGCCCGTCATTCCGCGCTCGGTGCTCATCGTCCAGCCGTTGTTTCTGTTTCTCGCGATGGGCGGCGCGCGCGCGCTGTACCGCGCGGCGAAGGAGTTCTATCTGTACGGCGGACTGGTCGGGCAGGGCAAGCCTGTGATCGTGCTCGGCGCGGGCACGGCCGGCGCGATGCTCGCACGCGAATTGGCGCGTTCGTCAGAGTGGCGTCTCGTCGGCCTGCTCGATGACGATCCTTCGAAGCAAGGCCGCGAAGTGCTCGGCCACAAGGTGCTCGGCTCGTTCGGCGATCTGTCGAAGGTCGCGGAGCAGTACAAGACCGAATACGCGATCATCGCGATTCCCTCGGCTTCCGTCGACGAACAGCGCCGCGTCGCCACACTCTGCGTGCGCGCAGGCGTCAAGGTGATGGTCCTGCCCGCGCTCAGTCAGTTGACGGAAGAAGAGGGCGGTTTCCTGTCGCGCGTGCGGCAAATCGACCTCGAAGATTTGCTCGGCCGCGAGCCCGTGAAAATCGACATGCCGCACGTCGAGCAACTGCTGCACGGACGCGTCGTGATGGTGACGGGCGCGGGCGGCTCGATCGGCTCCGAGCTGTGCCGCCAGATTCTGCGCTTCTCGCCCGCGCAACTGATCGCCTACGACCTGAGCGAATACGCGATGTATCGCCTGATCGAAGAGTTGCACGAGAAGTTTCCGGAGCTATCCGTGGTGCCGGTCGTCGGCGACGCGAAAGATTCGCTGCTGCTCGATCAGACCATGGCGCGCTTCACGCCGCACATCGTCTTTCACGCGGCGGCCTACAAGCACGTGCCGCTGATGGAAGAGCAGAACGCGTGGCAAGCCGTGCGCAACAACGTGCTCGGGACGCTGCGCGTCGCGCGCGCGGCGATTCGTCACGACGTGCGCCATTTCGTCCTCATTTCCACCGACAAGGCCGTCAACCCGACTAACGTGATGGGCGCGAGCAAGCGTCTCGCTGAGATGACGTGTCAGGCGTTGCAGCAATCCGCGCCGCGCACGCAGTTCGAAACCGTGCGCTTCGGCAATGTGCTCGGCAGCGCGGGCAGCGTGATTCCGAAGTTCCAGCAGCAGATCGCGAAGGGCGGTCCTGTCACGGTCACGCATCCCGAAATTACGCGTTTCTTCATGACGATTCCCGAGGCTGCGCAACTCGTGTTGCAGGCATCGAGCATGGGGCGCGGCGGCGAGATTTTCATTCTCGACATGGGGCAGCCGGTGCGGATCGTCGATCTCGCCCGCGATCTGATTCGCCTCTACGGCTATAGCGACGAGCAGATTCGCATCGTGTTCACCGGCCTGCGTCCCGGCGAAAAGCTCTACGAAGAACTCCTCGCCGACGATGAAACCACCACGCGCACGCCGCATCCGAAGCTGCGCATCGCGCAGGCGCGGGAAGTGCCGGACGCGTTCATCGACGAATTATTGCCGTGGCTGATGCAGCACCGCGTGTTGTCCGACGATGAAGTGCGCCGCGACTTGCGCCGCTGGGTGCCGGAATATCAGACGGCGGCGGCCCCTGTGCTGCAGAGCGTGGCGAAGGGGCGCGGAGCGGCTGGCTGAGACGCGGCGCGCTTTCAGCTTTCCTGGAAGATCGGCAGCCGCGAGTAAAGATCGGCGACCCAGTCGATGAACACGCGCACGCGCCGCGGCTGATGCCGGTTCGCCGCATACAGCACCGACACGACGCGCGGATGCGTCGGATATTCAGCGAGCACGCGCCGCAGCGTGCCGCTTCTCAGATACGGATCGAGCGTGTAGCTCGAACTCTGGATGAGCCCGAGGCCCGCGAGCCCGGACGCGATGTATGAATCCGCATCGTTGACCGCGATCTTGTGTTTGAGCGCGATGCTGCGCGTTTCGCCATCTACGACGAATTCCCAGTTGCGCACGCGCCCCGACTTGTTCATCACATAGCCGACGGCCAGATGCTGGTCGAGATCGTCGAGGGTCTGCGGCTCGCCGTATTGCTCGATATATCCCGGCGATGCACACGTGATCTGCGTATAAGCGCCGATACGCTTTGCGACCAGCCCGATATCGCCGATCGCGCCGACGCGCACCACGCAATCGACGGCGTCTTCCACGAGATCGACCTGCCGGTCCGTCAGCAGCAATTCCACGCCGATGTCCGGATACGCCGCGAAAAATTCCGGCAGCGCGGGAATGACGGTGCTCTTCGCCATCACCTGCGGAAGGCTCACCTTGACGTTGCCCTTCGGACTCAGCTTCGAATGCGACAGCGACGCTTCCATGTCGTCGACTTCGCCGAGCACGCGCACGCACCGGTCGAAATAGGCTTCGCCGTCTTCGGTGATGCTGATGCTGCGGGTCGTGCGATTGAGCAGCCGCGCGCCAAGATGCGCTTCGAGCGCCTGCAGCGTGCGGGAGACGCTTGCGGGTGGAAGATGAAGCGCGTCGGCGGCTTTCGAGAAACTGCCCGATTCGACGACGTGCACGAACACTTTCATTGCGAGGAAGCGGTCCATGCTGGAGTCCGGAGTCGTGGCCGCGCCGTCGGATGAATCGGCATCCGGTGCGCGGCGTGTATGAGTCAGCGATCAGGCCGACATCATACTCACGACAGCCCGAGCCCCCGGCAAAGCGCCCACGAGTATTGCTCGATGAGCGCTTGGAACGGCGCGTGATGCCCATACGCAATCGACGATACCGCCAGCAGGCCGACGCCCGCGACAGCCGCACGGGGCATCTTGCGCGGCTGCTCGAACACGCGCATGAGCAGCATGCCGGCGATGGCCGCGCCGAGCAGCCATCCCGCGATCACTTCGCTCGGCGTATGCGCGTCCTGAATGATGCGGCTCGCGCCGATCATCGCGGCGAGTCCGAGGCCGCCCGCCGCGCCCAGCCGGTACCACCCGCCGCCGAAGCTGCCGAATATCAGCGCGCCCGCGACCGTGTAGATGGACGCGGCGAGCATCGTATGCCCGCTGATCATGCGGAAGCCCAAGGCCGAAATCTCCAGCCCGCAGCCTGCATAGAGAATCTTGGAGAGGCCGACGAGGCCCATGCCCGCAGCGAGCAGCACGGCCCAGCGCAGCGCGAGCCGCCAGTCCACGGTGCGCAGCCACAAGGCGCAGACGAGTGCCAGTGGCAGCGTGAAAGCTGCATCCCCGAGGTTCGAACAAATCCAGAGTACCTTTGTTTCCATACGTGTCCGTTGTAGGTATCGCGGTTTAGAAATGCCTACGAGCTGTCCGCCTGTTTGCGGCGGCCCGCCATGCGATATTCGGTTGGCGAAATCGAGAGGCGCTTGCGAAAAATCTTCGCGAGGCCGTCGCCGCTGCCCGCGCCGCAACGCCGCGCGATCTTGTCGACTGGCAAGTCGGTGGCGGCGAGCAGCATGCAACTCGCGTCGAGCCGGGCGCGCAACAGATATTCCGATGGCGTCAGGCCGATCTGCGCCTTGAAGCGCCGCAGAAAGTTGCGCTCGCTCATGGCGGCGACGCGTGCGGCATCGGTGATCGAAATCTGCCGCACGTAGTTTTCGCGGATCCAGCGCGCGGCCGCGTCGATCTTTTGACGCACGCCGCCGCCGTCGGTGTCGTCGAGCACCATGGCGAGCTTCTGCCACGCGCCCGGTATCGACCGCTCCGATACTTCGCGTGCGACGGCTGCCCCGTAATCGCGCTTGACCATCGACAGCGCGGCTGCGATGGGCCCTTTCGGGTCGTCGAGCGTGAGCGTCTGCTCGGCGATGGACAGCGCGTTCGACAATGCCGGCGACATGGCTTCCGCCGCCGGTTCATCGGCGAAATCGAGCGAGCGGTTCTGCAGCGTGAGATTCGCCGCTGCGAGAAGGTGCGCGCCCTCGCCGATGGCCTTGATGAACGGAATCTTCGGTGCGATGCGGCCAAGCTGCCTGCGCAGCGTGACATCGTGGCGTGCCTGCCGTGCGCCGGGGCCGCCTGCGATGAAAAGCGCATCGCATTCGTTCATCCATCGTGCTTCGAGGCTCTCGGTCCAGATGCGCATGGAGCAACTGCTCGCAACGCTGCCTCCTTCGCTGGACACGAACTGCAGCGAATAGTTCGGCATTTCCGCAAATGATGCGGACGATGCGTGCGGTAGCTCACGCTGCCCGCCCGATTCTTCCGCGTACGGGCTGACTTGATTGGCCAGCGAGAAGACCTCGGAAATCGAACTGACTTCGACGAGAGAGAAGTCCTCGAAGACCAGAATGCCGATCCGCTTTGCGGTGTCGGCAGACCGTACATCGGGCCTGGGCGAGCGCACGACGTGCAGCCGGCCCATACCATTGGCGTATTCCATCGACTATCTCCTGTCGACCGGAGCGGGCGCGCTCAAGCCACTTTGGGGCCACTTTGGGCGCTTTGTCGCGCCTCGCTCGGGTCACATGCCGGACGGTTGCTTTCATCTCCCTTGTTCCGGTGAGGAACGTCGAAAGCGGGAAAACCAAGCTCACATGCGTCGCACTATACGCGGCAGTGAATGCGCGTCGGCTTGACAGTCTGAAAATGACGAAGTGTTGGCAGATGATTTCGATATCGCGCGAATAAGCTGACGCTACTCGTGTCGTCTGATGAAATCGGCGACGGCGACAACAAGAAGAGGCGGCCGCGAACGCTCGACGAAGCGTTGCGTTCGCCTATTGCACATTCAACCAACAAGGTGAGCCGATGCTAAAAGTGCGCAAGGCGGTATTTCCGGTGGCGGGACTCGGCACGCGATTCCTTCCCGCAACGAAGGCGAGCCCGAAGGAAATGTTGCCGGTGGTGGACAAGCCGCTGATTCAGTATGCGGTCGAAGAGGCGATGGCGGCGGGCATCACGGAGATGATCTTCGTGACGGGCCGCAGCAAGCGTGCGATAGAGGATCACTTCGACAAGTCGTATGAGATCGAAGCCGAGCTCGAAGCGCGCGGCAAGGCGAAGCTGCTGGAACTGGTGCGTGGCATTTTGCCGAGCCACGTGACGTGCATGTATGTGCGTCAGGCTGAGGCGCTCGGGTTAGGGCATGCGGTGTTGTGTGCCGAGAAGCTCGTCGGTGACGAGCCGTTTGCCGTCGTGCTCGCGGATGACTTGCTCGATGGTCAGCCGCCGGTGCTCGCGCAGATGGTCGACGTGTTCGATCATTATCACTCGTCGGTGATTGGCGTCGAGGAGATCGATCGCAAGGATTCTCGCTCGTATGGCGTGATCGAAGGCAAGCCTTGGGACGATGGTCTTTTCAAGCTGTCGCGCGTGGTCGAGAAGCCAGAGCCGGCTTTGGCGCCTTCGAACTTTGGCGTCGTCGGGCGGTATGTTTTGATGCCGCGCATTTTTGAGTTTCTGCGGAATCAGAAGCCGGGGACAGGCGGTGAAATTCAGTTGACCGATGGGATCGAGGCGCTGCTTTCGCAGGAGCAAGTGCTGGCTTATCGGTATCGCGGGAAACGGTTCGATTGCGGCAGCAAGCTGGGGTATCTCAAGGCTACTGTCGAATTTGCGCTCCGGCATCCGGAGGTTCGCGATGAATTCGAAGCGTATTTGAAGGCGCAGTTCGCGGTTCCTGTCGTGAAGGATGCCGTTCTGGATGCCTCTGCCGAGGATGATGCCGATGTTCCCGTTGTTGAGGGTTGAGTTCGGGGCCGTCTGTTTGCTCGCCCCTTGCCGGGGCGGGGGCGCTTTGTCTTATGCTAGGCCTAGGCCGGAGCCAAGAAAGCAATGAACCAGTTTTTGCCATTGCGCGGTTGGCATTTTTTGTTTTGAATTTTTCGCGTCGGTCTATTAGCGCGCCCCTCCCCGGGGCGGGGGTCACTTTCTTTGCCGCTGCAAAGAAAGTAACCAAAGAAAGCAGCTTTTTTTTGAACCGCCCGCAGCATTGATTCAAGTGCCCACTCCGTAGAACATCGGTGGCACTCAGCTTGATAGAGCCTTGAATCACCTTCCGCGCCCGCTGAGCGCAAACGTCCTCCGAGCCCCTTGGCTCGACAACACCATCGCTCACGAATTCCCACGCATCAAGCAACGCAGTCAACGGCGAAGCAGGCCTATACGCTCAAAGACACCAAGCACCAAGCACCAAGCACCAAGCACCAAGCACCAAGCACCAAGCACCAAGCACCAAGCACCAAGCACCAAGCACCAAGCACCAAGCACCAAGCATTAAGCACTGGTCACGGGTCGCTAACCGCCGAATACCGAGCGCCGAGCATCACGCATTAAGCAACGCGCACGAGTGTCGAGCAGTGAGCATTGTGCATCTATCACGCAGTACCCATCACCGACCATCGAGCACTGAGCATCGAGCACGAAGCTCAAAGCTCAAAGCACCAAACACAAAGACCGAAGCACAAAGCCCGAAGCACAAAGCCCGAAGCAGAAAGCTCGAAGCAGAAAGCTCGAAGCCCGAGAAGACACTCGAAGCATAGTGACCGCCCTCGACGGCCTTTCACGGCTGCGTGTGGCAGACCGAGACAGCCTCATGCGCAGCGACGTTGTTGTTGGTACGTGTGCATCGCTAGCGTGATTGGGTGCGGAATCACGGGTGAACTGTAAACGCGTGGCGAGGGTAGTGTCCTGTTGGTGTTGTCGATCCAAAGGGCTCGGAGGACGTTGGTTGTCAGCGGGCCCGGAAGGTGATTCAAGGCTCTATCAAGCTGAGTGCCACCGATGTTCTACCAAGTGGCCACGCAAGTTAGTGCTTCGTGCAGTTCGAGAAAAGCTGCTTTCTTGGTTACTTTCTTTGCATGGGACCAGGGTAAGGCGCTGAAGCGCCAACTCTGGTCGACAGCCAAGAAAGTGGCCCCCGCCCAGGGGTGGGGCGCGCCAATAGACCTACACGAAAAGAAAAAAGCCCCTACCGGCATCAGCGAAAATAAGCCTTAGTATTCTCATGCACATCATGAGCAGCTAGCAGATCATCAGCGTGCAACCACTGATACTCGCTGTGCTGATCGAAGCGCCCAATGGCCACATTGCCACTCAACGGCAGAGCGTAAGCAAGCACCACATAGTGCGTCCCAAACCCCTCAGACCCAGAAAAATTATCGCAATAGCGATGCTCGAACACCCCATAAAACCGCGCAGAAGACCGCTCGACACTGGCGACGCCTAGCTCGCTCCGCACAATGCGCCGAAACGCGGCATCGAGCGATTCGTCCTTGGCGATGCGCCCGCCGGGCACGAACCACGTCCCCTGTGCAGGCCGATTTCGCCGCCGCCCCACCAGCACTCGCCGATTCCCATCGGTGACTATGAGATCGATCGACACGAGCGGCGCAAGCCGAACCACTGTCATGAAATCCGCTTCGCTCAGCATCGCCGTTGCGTTGGTCATTTTCTTTTGATCGTTATGAATGATGGATGCCGGTCCCCGTTTGAACAGACGCAGCGCAAATTCAGTGTAGCGCGCACAGGCATGCGACAGTCCGCCGCAGCACAGGTCTTAAACGACTAAATCAGTCCCTATTGCCCCACATAACCCGCAGGCTTCGTGACGTTCGCGCGCATCGCTGCGGCGTTATCGGACACGACATAGACCGGCGCTTCGCTCAAGACGAGGGGCAAGCGTCCATCGCTGTATTGCATCGCCGATGCATTGCCCATCATGTCGAATACCGTCACCGTGCCCGACTTGCCCGGCGCATCCACGACGAGGCTGTAGTCGACGCCATGCGTCGAATCGAAACCGTCGCGGCCCGGCCACGATGCATTGCGATGCGTCCACAACGCAGTCACGACCTTGCCGCCATTCAAACGCTGGAACGCATATGCATAGACGCCCCGCGGCGCGCCATTGAGATAACCGAGCGTCGTCGTGCCATCGATGATGCGCGTCATCGCGGCCACGGCCATCGCAGCGGGCTTCGGGCTGATCTGCGTCTGCCCGAAGCCGCCCTCCGCATTGACGAGATCGAAGAACATGCCATAGCCCACTTCAGGTGGATCGGCGCTATAGAACACGAAGCTCACGTCCGCACCCTCGCCAAGCAGCATCAGATGCGCGCGCGCGACGACCGCGCCTTGCGCATAGAGCACGTTCCAGTCGGGCGTATGCGGACCATACTTGCTGCCGATGTCATAGCTCACGCCCGTCTCGGTGACGAAGAGCTTCGCGCCCGGCTTCACGATGTCCGTCATCGCGCGACGCAACTCGCGCATCGCTGCGGGCATCGCTTTGGCCGACGTCGATGGATCGGCATCGAAACGCTCCGGCGGATGCGACGGCGACGTGCCCACATCGTAATAGCCATGCACGCTCACGCCATCCAGATACTTGCCGATGCCGAGCGGCGCGAGACGCCTGAGCCACGTCGTATTGGATGCGAGATTCGACAGCGTCAGCCCCATCACGACCGCGTTCGGATCGCTCGCATGGATGGCTTCGTGCGTGGCCTTGTACATCGCGACGAGGTTCGCATCGGAGTCGCGCCACGGCAGGCCGCCTTCGTAATCCGGCTCCCACGTCACCTGATAGTAGTTCTGCGACTGTCGCGGGAACCAAGTCTTGCGCACGGTGTTTGATTCCGCGCCCACGCGCTTCATGTAGTCGCGGTAAGCATCGAGCGACACCGGCGCGTAGCTGTGCGTGCGCTCCTTCGTCGGGCTGGCCCAGGCGGGGATGCCATCGAGCTGAATGAGGCGCAGCAGGTCGCCGGGTTTGAAGAAGGGCGCGAGATTGTCCGCCGCTGCATCGAACGTGTGCGGGGCTTTCTCCTCGGTCACGTACCAGTTGCGATTGTCATTGACCCACGTGAGACCGAGATTGGGATAGAGCGGCCGATAACCATCGCCCGAGCAGCACGCCTCGCCCGGCTTCAAATACGCGGCGCCCTGACCGCCGAAGCGATGCTGATCGAGGCGCGCATACGTCACGGCCGGCAGCGCCGCCGATACATCGGGCAGCACGCCGAACGTCGCGATGCCCGAAGGCCGCGTGCCGCGTCGAGGTAACGCGGCCTTGTCCGATTCGAGCGATGCGCTCACCGCGAAGTACCCCGCCGCACGCGATGAGCACGCGAGCGTGTAGGTCGCCGGCTTCGCATCGACGGCGAAGCGGCCGCTCGCTTTCACGACGTTCCACGCATCGCGAATCTCCCAGTTCACCGCGTCGGCAGCCTTCGCGCGAGTCGTGATTGCAACGGAAAGCGGCGCGTTCAGCGCGAACATGCGCGTGCCGTTGCCGCCGGGCGTATCCGCTTCGATCGCGGGACCGCTTTGCGCAGCCGGTACGGGCGTTGCGGGCGCGTCGCAGCGCAGCGGCGGCGTATCGAAAGAGGCGCGCTTGCTGGCCGCGGGCGTGGCGGCTTCGTCGGACGTTGCGTTGTCGCAGGCGGTCATCGTCAAAAGCATGGCGATGGCGGCTGTCGCGCGGCGTGCGGTCGGAAATCGGTTCATCGTGCGAATGATCGGATTTTGAGGGGCAAGGCGATTCGCGGCACTACAGACCGCGTGCAAGCGCCCACGATGACCGCAGCGCCCGCCGCGAACCGTGCGCACACGCACGCGCGCCGCCCGTTCGTCCGATGAATGCGTCGTCGGAGCCGGCGAGGAACTGATCAGACATGAAACACATGCGCCTGCGGCACGGTTACTGGTTGCCAATCGAGACCGGCAACATTGACCGGCTTCGCTTACCGTTGCGTCTTACGATTTCTTTTGACGGTACGTGCAATTAATCGGGTCAATCCAGTGGTATTCCCCGGACGAATCGCGGTGACTCGGAACCGTTCGTTCGTATTAACCCTGAACTGTGCACCGCCGCAAATGAACTAGGTTTTGGCGGAAATGTCCGGCTGGGGCCGCCTTTGCTCGCGGTGCTTCCCGGGCTTTTTGCCCTCGTGCGGCGCAGCATGTCAATTCATATAAAACGCCTGGATTATGTCGGTGAATAAATAGTCGTGGTGTTATTAAAGAAACGCTGATTCGCATTCGTTGAATTAAATCGACGTTAAACGGCGATTAATAAATCAACGGATTTCGGATTTATTCGGTGGTCTGGAAGCGCCGCTGTCTGTATCAAAATCTTACCGACGATAATCCAAAAATTGCCGATTCAACGCGTGCGAACGGCGAGCTTTGAAGCGGCCGATGTTTCATTGGTGAATCATTTTCAAATGGGCTGTTGAAAAGCGCCGGTTGGTTCGTTTCACCTCACAAGGCCGTGCGACAGGGCTTCTGGCGATTTGAGCGGGGAACCGCACGGAAAGGACGCCATACCGCCATGGCGAACAGATCGACCGTTCGTATGAAGAATTATTGAAACTCAGGCAATTGGCATTGAAAGACGCTCAAACCGAATGTGGACATGGATATCAATGTGCGGTCAGCCTCATAACCGAACAGATTTTGTGGTTTAAGCGCGAAAATCGAACCCACGGAAAACATTGTCTGCTTATTATTCACACCAGCGGAGACGATTCCGCCAACCTCTCGTTCCCATCGGTCACGGCAACCCGGCGAAGTTCGGGAACGCCTTGATGCAATGCAATGGCCGAGTAACTCTTCCGCACCCTGGAAACAAAGCTGCAGAGGATGACCATGCCTTACGCCACTCTCGAACCCGCAGTGATGGGTTGGATGCCTCCCTCGACGAGACCGTCGCAGGCAGAGGTGAAACGGATTGCGATTTTGCTGTTCGACGGATTCTCGCTACTGGGTGCGGGAATCGTCGCTGAAGTCTTTCACATGGCCAATGAACTGTCGTCGGCCAAGGCGAAAGCGGACTGCACCTATGACGTGCGCTTCCTCTCCGTCGAAGGCGGCAACGTCGCGTGCTCGTCGTCGGTGCGTGTCTGGACCGACGGTCTCGACGCACGCCACTACGGCGGCTTCGATGCGCTCTTCGTCGCCGGCGGACGCGGCGCCGAGGAAGCCGCGAAGGACGATCGCATCGTCGAATGGCTGCGCCGCGTGAACGGCAAGACCACGGCGATCAAGTCGATCTCCGAAGGCCGCAAGGTGCTGGAGGCGGCCGGCATCGGTTACGCACACGATGCGCAGGCCCGCTATGGCAACGCGATCATGCCGCTCGTGCGCGACGAGCAATCGGGCGAAGGCGGCGATCGCTACGAATCGATGAAGGGCGCGCTGATGATCGTGAAGCGAGATCTCGGACTCGACATCTCGCGCAGCGTGGCCGAACGTCTCATGCCCGGCTCTGCCGCGAAGCTCGTGTCGATTCTCGGCGACAGCGGCGCGGCATCGGCGGGCGACAAGATTCGCGCGGCGGCGCGGTGGCTCCAGGACAACTGCGAGCGGCCGATCTCCGTCGTCGATGCGGCGCAAGTCGCCGCGATGAGCGAGCGCAACTTCCTGCGCCGCTTCAAGATCGAGATGGGCATCACGCCATCCGATTATCTGCTGCAGGCACGCCTTGCCGTGACCTGCGCGCTGCTCACCGACTCGGAGTTGCCGGTGGACAAGATCGCGCGCAGAAGCGGCATGGGCAACGGCGACAGGCTCGCCAAGATTTTCCGCAAGCGCCTTCTGATTTCGCCGACCGAATACCGGATGCAAAGCCGGCGCGAGGCAAACGGCTGAGAGCCGGACGCGTCAGAAGGGCCAGGAGACAGCAAGGCCGAAGCACCAGCGTCCCTCTGTGTGGGGTACCGGACAGGGGTGGCGTAAAGCGTCGAACATTTGGCCGGACCATCTTGGTCCGGGGCCCAATCATTCTCGGGCGGCAGTGATGTCACGCAAGCCGCGAACGAACATGCAGGCAGGAGTCCTACGATGAGCAATGAAACACGCACGCAAGGCGAAGTGACGACAAGCAGCGAGGTGCAGGCGGGCGCCGTAACGGCCACGCCGTGCCGCCGGCTGGTTTCCGTCATTTTGGCCGGCGGCTCGGGCACGCGCCTGTGGCCGATGTCCCGTGAACAGTTTCCGAAGCAATTGATCGGCGTCGTCGGTCGCGACTCGCTTTTGCAAGCCACCGTTTCGCGAATGAAAGGCTTTACGGGCGACTTCAACGTGAGCGCCGAGCCGATCATCGTGTGCGGTGAAGAGCATCGCTTCACGACGGAAGAGCAGACGCGCGAAAGCGGCGTCAGCGCGAAGATCATCGTCGAGCCGGCACGCCGCGACACGGCGCCCGCGCTCACGCTGGCCGCGCTCGCCGCATGCAAGGATGGCCGCGACGCGATCATGGTCGCGATGCCCGCCGATCACTCGATCGCCGATATCCCGGCGCTGCATCGCGCGATCGCGATCGCCGCCGAGCACGCGGAACGCGGCGCGATCGCCACGCTTGGCATTCCGCCGACGCGTCCCGACACCGGCTTCGGCTATATCCGCCTCGGCGGCGCACTCTCCGATGGCGCGCATCAGATCGACCGCTTCGTCGAGAAGCCCGCCGCCGAACTCGCCGCGCAATACGTCGCAGCGGGCACGTACTGGTGGAACAGCGGCATCTTCGTCGTGCGTGCAAGCGTGTGGCTGGCCGCGTTGCAGAAGCTCAACCCCGAGATGTTCGCGGCATGCCGCGCGGCGCTCGGCGAAGGCAAGGACGACGGCAAGTTTTTCCGCCCGAACGCGGCGCAGTTCGGCAGCACGCCGTCCGATTCGATCGACTACGCGGTGATGGAGCACATCGGCACGCCGAACGCACCGTGCGAAGGCGTGGTGGTGCCGCTCGTCGCGGGCTGGTCCGATCTCGGCTCGTGGGACGCCGTCTGGGACGCGATGGACAAGGACGACTCGGGCAACGTCGCGAGCGGCCGCGTGGTGTTCGAAGGCGCGACCTCGAGCTATGCGCGCTCGGAAGGCGGACGCCTCGTCGCATGCGTCGGCACGACCAACATCATCGTCGTCGAAACGGATGACGCGGTGCTCGTCGCTGATCGTTCGCGCGTGCAGGACATCAAGGGTCTCGTCGCACGCATCCGCGAACAGCATGCGCCCGAAGCCGACACGCATCGCAAGGTGCGCCGTCCGTGGGGCTTCTATGACTCGATCGAGCATGGCGAGCGGTTCCAGGTGAAGCGCATCGTGGTTGCGCCGGGCGCGCAGCTTTCGCTGCAGATGCATCACCATCGCGCGGAGCACTGGATCGTCGTCTGCGGCACGGCGCTCGTCACGCGCGGCGAAGAACAGTTCCTTCTTTCGGAAAACGAATCAACGTTCATTCCGCTGGGCGTGCGGCATCGCCTCGAAAATCCGGGCAAGGTACCGCTCGAGATGATCGAAGTGCAGTCGGGCAGCTACCTCGGCGAGGACGACATCGTTCGTTTCGACGATACGTATGGCCGTAGCTGAGCACCGCGTTTAGCGGGTGCACGGCACTGGGTCCCTTGCAGCGGCGCGCGATGGTTCGCCGCCGCATGCGAGGGGTAAATGAAAACTTAGCTGGGCGGGATCGATTTCGTTCGGGGAAAAGACATGCGCGATTTACAAGGATTGCTCGCGCGCCTCTTCGACGTCGCCATGATCGTCGGCGGCGCGGCGGTGGCGTCGCAGATCAGGTTCGAGAACATAGCGGTGCCCGCCTATTCGGCGGTGTTCGTCGCTTTTGCGGCAGCGTTTTCGCTTGCCCTCTTTCCGGGCTTCGGCGTCTACGAATCATGGCGCGGCCGCAGGAAGGTGATGCTCATCTGCCAGGTGTCGCTTGGCTGGCTGGTGGTGCAGGGCTGCGCGCTGGCGCTGATGTTCTCGCTGCATCGGCTCGACTATGTGTCGCGCCTCTGGTTTGCGTACTGGACCGCGATGTCCGGCGTGCTCATGATCGGCGGGCGGCTTCTCACGCATGTCGTGCTTGCACGCATGCGCAATGCGGGCATGAACCTGCATCAGGTGGCTGTCGTCGGTTGCGGCAAGCATTGCAATTCGATCGTCAGGAAGCTCGAACGTGCGAAGAATTCGGGCTTTCGTGCAAGCGCCGTGTTCAACGTGGCGCCCGAATCGGGCCGGCTCAATACGCGCGTTCCCGTGTTCGAAGATCACGATGCCTTCGTGAACTACGTCCGCACGCACAACGTGCATGAAGTCTGGCTCGCGCTGCCGCTTTCCGAGGAACGCACGATCCATCGCTTTGTGAACGAGTTCCGCGAAGAGCTCGTGAACGTGCGCTTCATGCCGGACGTGCGCAGCCTCTCGCTCTTCGAAAGCAGCACGACGGACCTGCTCGGCGAAACCGCGATCAACCTCGTTGCATCGCCGATCTCGCAAAGCGCGCTGTTGCAGAAGGAGATCTTCGACCGCGTGTTCGCGCTCGGCGCGATCATCGCCATCTCGCCGCTGCTGATCGCCATTGCAATCGCGATCAAGCTGACGTCGCGCGGTCCGGTCTTCTTCAGGCAGCGTCGCAAGGGCGCGGACGGCCGTGTGTTTCGAATCTACAAGTTCCGTTCGATGCGACTGCACACGGAACAGGCCGGAGTGGTTCGGCAGGCCACGCGCAATGATCCGCGCGTGACCCGTGTCGGGGCATTCCTGCGCCGTACCAGCCTCGATGAGCTGCCGCAGTTCTTCAACGTTCTGCTCGGCGACATGTCGGTCGTGGGCCCGCGTCCCCACGCACTGGAACATGACGATCTGTATCAGAAGGTCGTGTCGGGGTACATCCATCGTTACCGGATCAAGCCGGGCATCACCGGCTGGGCGCAGGTCAACGGCTTTCGGGGAGAGACCGATCTCATCGAAAAAATGGAAGGACGCGTCGCTCACGATTTGTACTACCTGGGTAATTGGTCGTTCGGCCTCGACATGAAAATCATCGCCGCAACGATCTTCAAGGGACTACGCCACACCAACGCTTATTGAATGCAGGGGACGACCATCATGCACAATCAACAACAACCGGGCACCACGACCATGGCCGCCAATACCAACGTGTCGGGCGTCTTCCGGCTTTCGAGCCTGGCGGCTGCAGCTTCTCTCTGCGTGATCTTCGCAGGATGCGCGCTCGCACCGGGCATGCACATGGAAAAGCCGGCCGCGCTCGCCGAAACGTCGACCGACCAGGGCGATACCGCGACCGCCGTGAATATTCCGATCACGCCGATCGACCTCTCGCTCGTGCGCAAGCTGAAGGCCGCGCAGCCGTCGTCGACGGTTGATCCGAACGCGAGCCTCTACGGCAAGCCGACCGCATACCTGCTCGGACCGGGCGACGTGCTCCAGATCACGGTCTGGGATCACCCGGAACTGGTCGCCGCGGTCGGGCAGCCGCCGCAGCAGACGCGTCAAGCCGATGCCGCGCCTGGCTTCGTCGTCGATGCCGACGGCAATCTGCAATTCCCGTATGTGAACCGCGCGCTGCATGTCGCGGGCAAGACCGAATCGCAGGTTCAGCGTGAGCTGTACGCCGAGCTGTCGAAGGTCTTCGTAAAGCCGCAACTGACGGTGCGCGTCGCTTCGTTCCGTGCGTCGCAGGTTTATATCGACGGCGAAGTGCGCACGCCCGGCTCGCTGCAGATCAACGACATTCCGATGACGCTCACCGAAGCCATCGGGCGTGCGGGCGGTTTCGCGACGAGCGCGGATCAAAGCCGCGTCACGCTGATTCGTGACGGCGTGACCTATCACATCAACATGGCGGGCATGACCGCGAAGGGCCGCAGCCCGTCGGAAATCATGCTGAAGCCGGGCGATGCACTGCGCATCGATTCACGCGAAGACAACGGCGTGTACGTGATGGGTGAAGTGACCAAGCCGGCCACGGTGATCCCGATGCGCAACGGCAAGCTGACGCTCTCGGATGCGATCTCGCAGGCCGGCAGCTTCAACGCCGAGACGTCGGATCCCAAGGAGCTGTACGTGATTCGCAATGGCCAGACGGACAACCCCGAGGTCTACAAACTCGACGCGCGTTCGCCTGTGTCCATGCTGCTTGCGAATAGCTTCGAGCTGCAGCCGAAGGACGTGGTCTACGTGGATAACAACGGCCTTGTCCGCTTCAGCCGCGTGCTGAACCTGCTGTTGCCCGCGATCAACGCGGGTCTGACGGCAGCGGTCATCACCAAGTAAGACTTCGTTTTTCTGGCTTCAACCGGCGCGCGCGGGGCGCGCCGGCGTTCTGTGCGACTTTTCAAAGAAATAAGCGAGCGAGACCATGGCCATAAACTTTGATGCACGCTACTCGGACGTCTCGACCGGCGACGAGTTGCGATTATCCGACTATCTGGCGGCCGTCTTCGGCAACTGGAAACTCGTGACGGTCGTTATGCTCGCGGTGGTCGCATTGGGCGCCGCGTATGCATTCGTTGCGCCGCCGACCTACAAGGCCGACGCGCTGATCCAGACCGAAGAGACCAACGCCAACAACAACGCGAACGCGAACGTCAACGCGGTGCAAGCCGTGTCGCAGATGTTCGACGCGAAATCCACCACGGCCGCGCAGATCGAACTGCTGCGCTCGCGCCTCGTCGTCGACGATACGGTGCGCCGTCTTCATCTCGACATCGCCGCCGCGCCGCATACGGTGCCGGTGCTCGGCGGCGTGATCGGCAGCGCGTTGTCCACGTTCGACGTGAAGGTGCCGGAAGGCTATCTGTCGCGCTTCGCATGGGGCAACGAGCAGATCGACGTGCCGCTGTTCGATACGCCGAAGGAACTGTACGAGCAGAAGTTCACGATCGTGGCGGGCGAGAACGGCGCGTATGTGCTGAACGATCCGAACGGCGTCGCGGTTCTGTCGGGCAAGGTCGGCCAGGAAGCGTCGGGCATGACGCCGCAAGGTCCGATCAGGCTGAAGGTTGCCAAGCTCGTCGGCGCGCCGGGCGTGCACTTCGACGTCCAGCGTTTCTCGACGCTCACGACCATCGACAATCTGCAGCAGCGTCTGACGGTCGCTGAAACGGCCCTGCAATCGGGCATCATCAGCGTGAGCCTCGAAGGGCGCAACCCGAAAGAGATCTCGCAGATCGTCAACAACATCGCGAACCGCTTCGTGCAGCAGGACTCGGACAAGCGATCGGCCGAAGCGGAGCACACGCTCGCCTTCCTCGATCAGCAACTGCCGGTGCTGAAGAAGCAGCTCGACGAAGCGGAGCAGCGCTACAACACGTTCCGCAATCGCCAGGGCACGGTGGATCTGAGCGAGGAAAGCCGCCTGCTGCTGCAGCAGATCGTCGACAACAAGACCAAGCTCACGGACCTGCAACAGCAACGCGCGGAACTGTCGCAACGCTTCACGCCGCATCATCCTTCGGTGCAGGCGCTGGATGCGCAGATCGCTTCGCTCTCCGGTGCGCAGACGCGCCTCGGCAAGAACGTATCGACGCTGCCGGACACCGAGCAAACGGCGCTGCGCTATCTGCGCGATGTCCGCGTGAACACCGAGCTGTACACGAACCTGCTCAACAGCGCGCAACAACTGCGCATCGCGAAGGCCGGGCAGATCGGCAACGTGCGCGTCGTCGACTATGCACAGCCGGCGGATGATCCGGTGCGCCCGAAGCGCCTCATCGTCATCCTGATCTCGGCTGGCGTGGGCCTCGCGCTCGGCATCCTGTTCGCGTTCGTCCGCAAGTCGCTGTATGGCGGCGTGGAGCGTCCGGAAGAGATCGAGAAGCAGCTCGGCGTGCGCGTGTTCGCCATCGTGCCGCGCAGCGATACGCAGCTTCGCCTGCAACGCAAGGTCGGCATGCGCAGCGAAGGCATGCACGTGCTGGCCGCGCAAGCGCCCGAAGATGCAGCGGTCGAGGGCATTCGCAGCCTGCGCACCTCGCTGCAACTGCAACTCGCCGATGCGCGCAACAACGTTGTGATGATGACGGGCTCGCGTCCGGAAGCCGGCAAGTCGTTCCTGTCGGCGAACCTCGCGACGCTGGTTGCATCGACGAGAAAGCGCGTGCTTCTGATCGACGGCGACATGCGCCGTGGCGATATCCACTCGCACTTCGGCGTGCGCCATTCGCCGGGCTTGTCCGACGTGCTGATGGGCGCGGATGTCGAGAGCGCAATCCTGCATGACGTGTTGCCGGGCGTCGACCTGATCACGAAGGGCACGTTGCCGTCGCATCCGTCGGAACTGCTCGCAAGCGAGCGTCTCGGCGAAATGCTCGATCAACTGAAGCAGATGTATGACCTGGTGATCGTCGATACCCCGCCGGTCCTCGCCGTCACCGACGCGACCGTGATCGGCAAGCACGCGGGCACGAGCCTGCTCGTCGTGCGGCACGGCAAGAACCAGGTGCAGGAAATCGGCGAGACGATGAAACGCCTGCAGCACGGCGGCGTGAACATGAAGGGCGTTCTGCTGACCGACGTGCCGCAATCGAAGATGTTGATGGGCAGCACGTACGCGGGCTACTACGGCTACGAGAGCATCGCCGAATAAAAAAACGAGCAAGGCCAGCAATAAAAATAACGCGGCGCGTACGCGCGCCGCATTCAGACCGAAGAATAGGGGTAAAGCATGGACCGCAAAGTTGCTTTGATCACGGGGATCACGGGGCAGGACGGGTCGTATCTGGCCGAACTGCTGCTCAACAAGGGCTATGAAGTACACGGCATCAAGCGCCGCAGCTCGCTTTTCAACACCGACCGCATCGACCATCTTTATCGCGATCCGCACGATCCGGATCAGCGACTCTTTCTGCATCACGGCGACCTGACCGATTCGACGAGCCTCGTGCGCATCATTCAGCGCGTGATGCCGGACGAGATCTACAACCTGGCTGCGCAAAGCCACGTGGCCGTTTCCTTCGAAGAACCCGAGTACACGGCCAACGCCGATGGCCTCGGCGCACTGCGCATTCTCGAAGCGATCCGCATTCTCGGCCTCGAGAAGAAGACGCGCTTCTATCAGGCATCGACGTCGGAACTGTATGGCCTCGTGCAGGAAATTCCGCAGCGCGAAACCACGCCGTTCTATCCGCGCAGCCCGTATGCGGTCGCGAAGCTCTACGCATACTGGATCACGGTGAACTACCGCGAAGCGTATGGCATGTACGCATGCAACGGCATCCTGTTCAATCACGAATCGCCGGTGCGCGGCGAGACCTTCGTCACGCGCAAGATCACGCGCGCCATCGCGCGTATCGCCGCGGGCCTGCAGGACGATCTGTATCTCGGCAACCTGTCCGCGATGCGCGACTGGGGCCATGCGCGCGACTACGTCGAGATGCAATGGATGATGCTGCAGCAGGAGCAGGCAGAGGACTTCGTCATCGCAACGGGCGTGCAGTACAGCGTGCGCGAATTCGTGCAGCAGGCGGCAGCGGAACTCGGCGTGCACGTGCGCTTCGAGGGCGAGGGCGTCAATGAGATCGGCATCGTCGATCGCGTGGAAGGCCGTGAGACGAAGCTGCGTCCGGGACAGGTCATCGTGCGCGTCGATCCGCGCTACTTCCGCCCGACCGAAGTCGAGACGCTGCTGGGCGATCCGACCAAGGCGCATGAGAAGCTCGGCTGGCGTCCGGTCACGTCGTTCCAGTCGCTCGTCAAGGAGATGGTGCGCGCGGATTATCAGATTGCACGTCGCGACGCACTCGTCACGCTGGCCGGTTTCAAGGCCCTCGAACATCACGAGTAAGCCGCCATGGACAAGCAAGCACGAATCTTCGTCGCGGGGCATCGGGGCATGGTGGGATCGGCGCTGGTGCGCCGTCTCAAGGCCGCCGGTTATCAGAACATCATCACGCGCACGAAGGCGCATCTCGATCTCACCGATCAGGGCGGCGTGAATCTCTTCTTCGAAGAGAATCAGATCGACGTGGTGTTTCTGGCGGCAGCGCGCGTGGGCGGCATCCTCGCCAATTCGACGATGCCCGCCTCGTTCATCTACGAGAACCTCGCGATTGAAACGAACGTGATCCATGCGGCCTGCCGCTGGAACGTGTCGAAGCTGGTTTTCTTCGGGTCGTCGTGCATCTATCCGAAGGCCTGCCCGCAGCCCATCAAGGAGACGTATCTCCTGCAATCGGAGCTGGAGCCGACCAACGAAGCGTATGCCATCGCGAAGATTGCGGGCCTCAAGATGTGCGAGGCCTATAACCGTCAGTACGGCACGCACTTTGTTTCGGTGATGCCGACCAACCTGTACGGCCCGAACGACAACTACGATCTGAAGAGCAGCCATGTGTTGCCGGCGCTGATGCGCAAGGCGCACGAGGCGAAGCTGCGCGGCGATGAATCGCTCCCGGTGTGGGGCACCGGCTCGCCGCGCCGCGAGTTCCTGCATGTCGACGATCTCGCCGATGCCGCAACTTTCCTCATGGAAAGCGACGTGAACGACGGCGTGTTCAACGTGGGCGTCGGCCATGATCTGACCATCCGCGAACTGGCGCAGACCGTGTGCCGCGTCGTGGGTTTCGAAGGCGAACTGGTGTTCGATGCGAGCAAGCCGGACGGTACGCCGCGCAAGCTGCTCGATGTATCGAAACTGGAAAGCATGGGATGGAAGGCGTCGATCGCGCTCGAAGAAGGCATACGCGCGACGTACGGGGACTTCCTTGAACGCTATGCATCGATGCCGCAGACCCTGGTGACTGCCTGAGTCGCGACGCATCCTTTCGCAGGGATAAAACAATAATGTCAGCTTCAGTGACCATCTTTCATAACGTGGTGTGGTCGCGGCACAAAGGGGAAGTCCTGTCCGCGCTGCACAACATTTCGGGGACCGGCTCCATCCGCTATTCGATGGTGCAGATCGCGGATACCGAGCACGACCGCATCGGCTTCTCCGATGTCGATTACTCGTTTCATCGCTATCCGATGAAGAAGCTCTACAACGGATGCTATGAAGACGTGCCCACCTGGCGCATGACCGCGCGCCTCGTCTGGGAAGTGCTGAAGGCGAAATCGGATCTCGTGGTTTTGCCGGGTTATCACCGTCCCGAATACTGGGCGATGATGGCCGCATGCATCGTGACGGGGAAGCGCCGCGCCGTGTTCTGCGATTCGACCGCACGCGACAATCCGCGCCGCATGCTGACGTCCATTCCGAAGCGCGTGTTCTTTGCGCTGTGCGATGGTTATTTCGCATTCGGCACGCGCAGCCGCGAGTATCTGATGTCGCTCGGAGCGAAGCAGGAGAAGATTTTCATTCCGTGCCAGGCCGCTGCATTGCCGCGCTCGTTCTCGCCGGAGACGGTGGTTCCCGACCGGCTCGCGCATCGGCAAGGCAACAAGCCCGTGTTTCTGTTCGTTGGGCGCTTGTCAGCGGAGAAAGGTATCGATACGCTCGTCGAAGCGTTCAAGATACTGAGAAAGAGCGTGCCGGATGCGGAGTTGCGCATCGTAGGAACGGGGCCGCTCGGAGATGAACTGAAGAAGCAGGTGGCCGATGCGGGCCTGCAAGGCGCGGTGCATTTCCTGGGCAGCCTTCAGGACGCGCCGCTCTCGCGCGAATACTTCGGCGCAAGTTGCATGGTGTTGCCGAGCAAGCGCGAGCCGTGGGGCCTCGTGACGAACGAAGCATTGAATCACGGCTGTCCTGTGATCGTGAGCGAAAGCTGCGGCTGCGTGCCGGAGCTGGTCGTAGAAGGTGTATCGGGCTATGCGTTCCCTGCGGGCGATGTCGCGAGCCTGCATCGAACCATGCTCAAATCGCTGGAAGCGTTCGCCGATACGGCGGGCGTCGCGAAGCGCTGCACCGAAGTCATTCAGCGCTTCGATCCGCCATCGGCTGCGGCCAGCATAGCTCGGGGCTGTGCGCTGCTGCTGACGAACTGATGAGTCGATCGACACGGGGAAGGAGGGCGCAACACACGCAGTGATCGAGGGTTGGCGCTTTGCGGGCGACGAGGACACGCCCGGGATTCGAAGCGCGATTGTCGGGCGAGGGACCACATGAAAATACTGATATACGGGCTGAACTACGCGCCCGAGTTGACGGGAACCGGCAAATACACGGCGGAAATGGCGGAAGCGCTGGCGCAGAGCGGGCACGACGTGCGCGTCGTCTGCGCGCCGCCGTACTATCCGGAATGGAAGGTCGGCAAGGGCTATGCAAGCTGGCGGCCTCGCTTCGAGACGCGCAAGGGCGTGCGCCTGTCGCGCGCGCCGTTGTGGGTGCCGAAGAAGCCGAGCGGAGCGAAGCGCATGCTGCATCTTGGCTCGTTCGCGGCCCTGTCGCTGCCTGCGCTGATGCTGCACGCGCTCTGGCGTCCGCATGTCGTGATGACCATCGCACCGAGCCTGGCGAACGCGCCGGGCGCGCTCGCATTGGCACGATTCGCCGGCGCGCGGTCATGGCTGCATATTCAGGATTTCGAAGTAGATGCGGCGTTCGATCTCGGCCTGCTGAAGAACGCACGCGCGGCGCGTGGCGCGCTTGCGTTCGAACGCTGGCTGATGCGCCGCTTCGACGTCGTGTCCTCGATCTCCGACAAGATGGTCGAGCGCGCGGTGAAGAAGGGCGTCGCGCCCGCCGATGCCTTCCATCTCCCGAACTGGGTCGATACCACCGCGATCTATCCGCTCGACGGTCCGAACGCGTTCCGGCGCGAACTCGGCATTGGCGAGCATACGAAAGTGGTGCTTTACTCGGGCAACATGGGCGCGAAGCAAGGTCTCGAAGTGTTGGCCGCCGCCGCCGCTGAATTTGCATCGCGCGACGACGTGGTGTTCGTCTTCTGCGGCAACGGTGCGACCAAGGCCGAGCTGCAGAAGCGTTGCGCCGATCTGCCGAACACGCGCTTTCTGTCGCTGCAACCGGTCGAGCGTCTCAACGAGCTATTGAATCTCGCGGACATCCACGTGCTGCCGCAACGCGGCGATGTTGCGGACCTCGTCATGCCCTCGAAGCTCACCGGCATGTTTGCGAGTGCGCGCGCTGTCGTCGCGATGGCCCATCCGGGCACCGAGTTATATGAAGCCGTATCGGGGCGCGGTGTCGTGATCGAGCCGGAAAGCGTCGACGCATTGACCGATGCCATCGCGATGCTCGTGCGCAATCCGGCGCTGCGTGCGCGCTATGGTGAGGAAGGGCGCCTCTTCGCGCAGGAACGGCTTTCGCCGCAATCGGTGTTCGCGCGGCTCGAAGAGCGCCTGAAGTCGCTCGTCGGCGATGCGGCCGCAGTCCGTGGCGGCGACGCCGTCGAACTGCCTATCGTGCGCATGAAGGAACGCGCACCGATCATGCCGCAGGTCGAAAAGATCGAGTGAGCAGTATCGTCGGCCGTTCGGTGATCTGAACGGCCGATCATCCTCGTCAATACGGCGACTTGTAGATCTCTCTCGCCCGCACGGCTTTCGCCGGCGGCTTCAACCCTTCGGGCGTGCGATAAAGCGTCGCTGCCGCGGCCTGGGGCATCATCATCGCCTTCGCATCCGCATTGCGTCCGACGCGCCGCAATTGCGCGCCCGCGCCAGGATTTCCCGCATAGCCATTCTGTTGCGCAAGCAGCTTGTCCGTTGGCGATATGCCCTGCGCAGTCTGCGCATTCGTGATCGGCCCGCGCCGTCCGCCTTTGCCGTTGACCGGCGCGCCGTAGGGATCGGCATATCGATCCGGACTGCCTAGCAAATCCATTTCAGACGGTACGCCGCCGCCCGCCGGCTTCGCGATCGCCGCATCGGCGAAATTGCCCGCATGCGCCAGCGGCGATGCGATCAGCGTAGCCAGCATAAGCGGCATGAGCGCCGCGCGTAGCTCGTGTTTCATTCGATCCTCCGGGACTTTGTTGCAGTGATCGGCACGCATTCCTGAATGCTCTGTCATGCGTTGTACAGAGATTGCATCGGTGCATCGGTACGCTACTCCACGCGGCGTGATGAATCACATACGCATGGCCGGGAGCTTACGGCCAGGCTCCGACTAGTGCCGCCAAAAGTCTTGCCGATGCGGCCAAGCGTGTCATAGCGCACGTGGCGCATTTTGACGTTCGCTGATAATCGGTTCACCGTATGCGGTCCAGCGCCATGGCGCGATCGATACGAATAACAAGCAACAAAGACTGCACATCACCTTGTATTCGAAGAATCAATGCGCGCGACCACGCGCAGCAAGCGCACAGCGAACAAGGCCGGGGATTTCATGGACAGAGCGATCGACGAGCGATGCATCGGCGCGCCCAGCGATGGGCGCAGCGACGACAAACACGACGCGCGGATCAAACGCGGCAATGTAATCGATCTTTCGCTCGCGGGTCCGGGCAACTTCGTCGCGAAGCGCAGCTTTCTCATCGAGCTCGTGTGGTTCTTCGTCGAAGCATGCTTCATCAATAACAAGCTGATTCCGGTTTCGTTCGTGCGTGTGGCGCTATTACGGGCGTTCGGCGCGCGCATCGGCAAGAACTGTCGCATGCCGCATCCCATTCGCGTGAAGGCGCCGTGGAATCTCAAAGTCGGCGACAACTGCTGGTTCGGCGTCGATGCGTGGATCTATAACCAGACCGACATCCGCATCGGCTCGAACGTGTGCATTTCGCAAGGCACGTTTCTCACGACCGGATCGCACGATGCGGCCGGCAGCATGGATTTGCAGGTCGCGCCGATCGTGATCGAAGACGGCGTATGGATCACATCGAAATGCGTCGTGCAGATGGGCGTCACCATCGGACGATCGGCGCTCGTTACGCCGCTTTCCGTGGTGCATCGCTCGCTCGAAGCCGAGGGCGTGTACAGCGGCAATCCGGTGCGATTCATCAGGAAGCGCTTTCCTGCATGACAGACGGGCAAGGCATCACGAGGGCGCTGCATGAAGGCCGCAGCGCGGCATCGCTTAAAGCATGAAAATAAGAGGGAGCACGGGGCATGTTCATTGACAGCCGGAGCGTGGACGAAGGCGCAGTCATCGAGACCACGGTATGCATCGTCGGCGCGGGTGTCGCCGGCATTACGCTGGCGCTGGAGCTGGAGAAGCAGGGCATCAGCGCGTGTCTGCTGGAAAGCGGCGGATATAAGGCGGACAACGACACGCGCGATCTATATCGCGGCGAGAACGTTGGCGTTCCTTACGAATTCGCCGATGGATGCCGCAGCCGCTTTCTCGGCGGCAGCAGCAATTGCTGGGGCGGATGGTGCCGCCCGCTCGATCCGTGGGACTTCGAGAAGCGCGACTGGGTGGCCGACAGCGGCTGGCCGTTCGGCCTCGAAGAACTGCGCCCGTATTACGAGCGCACGCATGCGCTGCTGCAACTCGGCGAAAACAATTTCGATCCCGCGCATTGGGAAGCGGCCATCAACCGGCCTGATGTGCGGCGTCATCCGTTCCTGAGCGGCAACGTGCGCGACACGATCTCGCAGTTCAGCCCGCCCGTGCGCTTCGGCAAGGTGTATCGCAAGGAGCTGCTGGCGGCGAAGAACGTACGCGTGTTCCTGTACGCGAACGCGTTGAATATCGACACCGATGCCGATGCGCGCTCCGTCACGAAGATCGATGTCGGCACGCTGTCCGGCCGCCGCTTCGCGATTCGCGCAAAGGTGTTCGTGCTCGCGACGGGCGGCATCGAGAATGCGCGGCTGCTGCTCTCGTCGAACAAGGTGCAGGCGGCGGGTCTCGGCAACGGCAACGATCTGGTTGGCCGCTATTTCATGGACCATCCGCGCATCATGTCGGCGAGCGTGCACTTCAAGAAGGAGTGGGCGCGCAACAAGCTCTACGACATCAAGTATCACTATCAGAACAAGGCGGTCTCCGCGAACGGCACGTTCATTTCGTCGCAGTTTGCGCTGACGCAAAAGACACTGAAGCGCGAGAAGCTGCTCAATGCGCGTGCGTGGTTCTATTCGGTGTTCCGTGGCGAGAACACGAAGGGCTCCGAGGCGCTCATTCGCGCGAAGCAGGCCATGCTCAAGAAAGACCAGCCGGGCTACAGCATGGCGGCGGACCTCGTCACGATGATGACGCATCCCGTCGATACCGCCTGCTTCGGTCTTGCGCGTCTGTTGCAGCCGCGTCCGCTCATCACGGAAGTGAAGATTCAGACCATCGTGGAAGCGGAGCCGAATCGCGACAGCCGCGTGACATTGTCCGCGCAGAAAGACGCGCTCGGCATGAATCGCGTGAAGGTGGACTGGCAGGTGACCGAGCTCGTGAAGCGCACGTTCGATCGCACTGTCGCGCATATCGCGACGGAACTGCGGCGCGGCGGCGTGGCCGATGTCACGCTCGACGAGCCGCTGCAAGGCAAGCCGTGGCCGGCGCAGCTCGAAGGCACGTGGCATCACATGGGCACGACGCGCATGCACGATTCGCCGAAGAACGGCGTGGTGGACCGCAACCTCAAGGTCCACGGCATGAGCAATCTGTACGTGGCGGGAAGCTCGGTGTTCCCGACCGTCGGGGCGAATTTCCCGACGATCACCATCGCCGCGCTGACCTTGCGACTGGCGGGGCATCTTCAGCGCGTCATCAAGAGCGACGATGCAGCGCCGACGATCGTCACGGCGTCCGGCAAACCGATGCGTCACGAGAAACAAGCCGAATCGCTGCCGATGGCGGCATCGGCCATGCATATGCGGGGAGACCTGGCGTAAAGCCTGGCATGTAGGGGAAGGGGGCGCCGCCGGTTCGGAAGACCGGCGGCGTTTTCTTTGGTGGCTATAATCGGCATCCGTTCATCGCTTCGAATTGGATCGCCTGTGAAAAAGCTCACCGTCATCGCTTTTGCTTCCGTATTGCTCGCAGCATGTTCCTCGCCCGAGAAGGACGCGCTGAAGGCTCAGGGTTTCACGCGCTCGGAACAGGCGCTCGAGACGGCGCAGCGAAACGCGACGGTCGCGTGTCGCGACGCCGCGCAATGCAGTGCGATGTGGGATATGACGAAGCGCTATATCGAGCAGAACTCGAATCAGCCGGTGATTCGCGCCGATGCCGACGCTATCGAGAGCGACTTGCCTTCGCGCTCCGGCAAGCCGGTTTATTCAGCCACGCGCGTGGCGAAGGGCAATGGCGCGACCATCTCGCTCTATGCGCAATGCCGGGGCATGTATGGCCCCGAGCGCGCGAAGGGCTCGGATTACGACGACTGCGCGAGCAAGATCATCGCGGTGCAAAACCGCTTTGCGAGCGCTATCCAGCCGCCTCGCTGACCAGACCGCGCGTCACGCCGCCATCGCGCCGGTTCGCCGTTTCGCGCAGCACGCGCACGAGGTCTTTCGACATCGCATCGACATGAAAGCGCTGCATGAAGGTGGCAAGCGCCTGCTCGCGCATCGCGGCTGCCGCGTCGGCGTCCATCCGCAGCCAGGTCGATAGCGCTTCGATGGCGCCGTCGACCGTATCGCTCGTGACGATGCCCGCGCCGTCTTCCTTCACTTCGCGCCAGATGTTGACCTTGTCGGAGATCAGTACCGGCAGCTTCGAACCCAGCGCTTCGGCAACCGCAATGCCGAAGTTCTCCTGATGCGACGGCAACGCGAATACATCGCTCGTGCGGAAAGCGCCCCACTTGAGATCGCCGGTGAGCATGCCCGTCCACGTCGTGCGGTCCTCGATGCCGAGTTCCTTCGCAAGGGTGCGCAGCTGCCTCGCCCATTCGCTGTCGTCGGGACCGGCCATCACCAGATGCGCGCGCGGGTCGATATCGCGCACGGCCGCGAAGGCCTTCAGCAGCAGATCGCATCCTTTCTTCTCGTGAATGCGGCCGAGGAAGAGAATCGCGCGCTTGCCTGCGAGTTGCGGAAACTTCGATAGAAACGCGTTGCGCAATGTCGTCGAATCAGCCGGCGGCTGGCGCGTGCCGAACGACACGACTTCTTCATTCGCACGATAAAGCCTGAACGATTCGCGGGCGAGCAAGCGTTCTTCTTGCGTCGTGAAGAGCACGCGCCGTGCATCGCGCAACACGCGATACTCAGCCCAGGGCCAGTACAGGCACTTCTTCAGATGCTTGAGCGGATACGTGCGCTTGAACCACGGATCGAGCATGCCATGCGGGAACACGTAATACGGCACCTTGCTGCCGCGCAGCGCCTTCCATGCGCCGAAGCTGTGATATTGCCAGAGACCGTTGACGATGATCGCGTCGAAGCGAACCGCATGCTCGGCCAGCCACGGCACGAGCCGCGGACATAGCCCATAGAAGCCGCGTGACGGACCGAGCGCATGCAGACGCAACGGAAACGCCTTGAGATAGGGCGCATCCGGTGCATCGAGCGATACGACTTCGATTTGATGGCCCATCGCGCGCATGCTGAGGCCGCTTTGCAGTACGCCCTCTGTGGGACCGCCCGCACGCGGATCGACGGTGGACAGCAGATGCAGAATCTTCATGAAGCAACGAGCCCCGGAATCGTTGGCATTGACATATGCGATGGCACTGGCGATCGCATCACGCGGACGGTGCGAGCGAACCCGCACCCGATGGCGGCTCGTGTCGGTCTTGTCCGTGATGATCGTGCGCGATGGCTGCTGCGTGCGATGGCAGCATGTCCGGCATCGGCCCGTAAAACGGATCGTAGTTCGGATGAACGTCCGGTCGCGTGCCGCCATAGCGCCTTCTCATCGATGCCTGATGCGCCGAAGCATGTTCCGCGCGCAACCGCATGTTTTGAGCGATGCGTGCAAAGGCCGCGACGAGCAAGCCAAGCGCGACGCCGAACACGATGCCGGAGAACCGGTTGCCAAGCGGATTGCCGCCTACCGATGTCGCAGGCAGCGCGGCGACGACGAGCAGCGCGCGGCCAAGCACGGGCAGATAGACGGCATCCGGCGAGCGGCGGCGCCATGCACGATACGCCATCGAGCCGCGATACAGCGCCCACAGCACGGCGATCGGCAGCGCGATGCCGAACAGCACGCCGCCCGCGAAGAACTGATAGACCCAGAAGTTGTGTCCCGCCGCCCATTCCTTGATCGCGTAGAAATCCTTCGGCGTGAACTGGCCGGCGAGGTCCGGCAGATAGTCCGGCGAATAGCGATAGTCGTGGCCGTAGCCCTTGCCGACGATGACGGACAGCGTATCCGACATCGTTTGATCGTACTGGTCCTTCATTTCCGCAAGACGCGTGATGGTCGTCGGATCGCGGCCCGATTCCGTGGCCTTCGCAAACGACATACGCTGCGACCAGTGCTCGGCCACCGCAGGGAAGAACGCAGCGGAGGCGGCGACCATCGCGCCGAGCAAGGCGGCGATCATGACTGCGCGCAGTCCCGCCTTGAAAAGATGCCTGGCCGAAGGCGCGGCGAGCCACGTCGCGAAGGCGAAGAGCAGCATCGTGCCGACGAGCAGACTGCGCGTGACGCTCAGCAGCTCGATCACGACCGTCGCGAGAAACAGCAGCACGGTCAGCTTCGTCATGCGCTTGGCGACGACGAACTCATGCAGCAAGAGACCTTGCAGGCAAAGGAACGTGACCGATACGATGCGAAAGCGCACGTTCTCCAGTCCGCCGCCGGTCGCCATGCCATAGGCGAAGCTGAATACGAGCGATGCGACCATCGACCAGAACATCGCGCGTTCGATCTGTTCGAGCCGCTGCGAATCCCACGGACGGCAAGCGACGAAATAGCCGAGCAGCATGAGCGCGAACGGCAGGATCACGCGCATGTAGTTGCCCGAATCGTTTCCTTGCAGCACTTGCGTCGCGACACTGCCGAGTATCGTGACGAGAAAGAGCGACGTGATGATCGTGCGCAGCCGCGAGCGCTGTGCAAATCGCGGTGCGATCATCAGCAGGGCGCAGGCCGCGCCTATCGCGGGAATGGTGAGCAGAATCTGTATGGCCTTGCTGGCGGTTTCTGCGGCCTTGAAGTCGAAAGCGAGCGGCAGCAGAAAAAGCCAGATCCAGACGACGGCGAACTTGTTGCGCATGGCGTTCTCTTTAGATGGCTTCGCGGCATTGAGCCGGTGCGTGCCCTGGAAGCCTGAAGTCGCGTGTCGGATGCTTGGTCAAAGCTCGAGCGACGGTCCCCGGGTACCCCGTATTTGTGCGTCGAATATATCAGCGGGTAGAAGCGCGATCCGCCGGCGCGGCGTTTAGCAACTAGTCTTCGGCGCGAATCGACGGATGGCCATGTGCGCCGCACCACGCTCGTCAGGTTCGCATCGTTCGTGTGTTGGCGAGGTCACGTAGCGCGCGACGCGCTGTCGGCTAACAACGCGATTCTGGCCGATTGCACCGCCCTTCTCGAACGAACATTGCACTGCCGGAATACCGGTGTGAGACCACGATAATCGCGATGCGCGTGCGTGCGCCGATATGAGGACCCGGGCGGCGAGGCATCCAATACAAACAAGACCTTCGCAGACAGGGGGAAGGCCATGAGCCTTTTCGGCGCCACACGCATGTCAGGACCCAATCGATCGATCGAGCTCGATTTCATCCGGGGACTTGCCATCATCGCAGTCATGGGGTTTCACTTTCATTCGTATCCCACTGGCAGTGCGTTCATTGCCGCGATCGAATATCCGCTCAAGAGCTTCGGCCATGAAGGCGTGAACCTTTTCTTCACGCTGAGCGGCTTTCTTGTCGGCGGCTTGCTGTTAAAGCAATACGCGCAGGAAGGGCGCATCGATGCAGGGCGCTTCATCGTGCGACGCATCTTCAAGATATGGCCCGCGTACTACGCGCTGATTATCTTCCATGTGATCGTCGGGCGACATCCGGCCGATACGTTCCTCGTGCAGAACCTCACGCACATGCAGAACTACTTCGGCTCGTCGGTGGCGCAGACGTGGAGCCTCGCGGTCGAGGAGCATTTCTATCTGTTCCTTCCGCTGCTGCTGATCGTGTTCGCGCGCTGGCAAACCCGCATCAATACGATATTGACCGTGCTCGCCGGCATCTGCGTCGCCGTGCTGATTGCGCGCAGCATCGCGGTCTATAACGGCGATCTTCAGGGCACGTTCTTCTATACGCAATACCGCATCGACAGCCTGCTGTTCGGCGTGATGCTCGCTGCGATCTACTGGCTCAAGCCCGCGGTGTATCGCGGGATCGCCGAGAGAAAGGGCGTGCTGATTGCGCTCGTCACCGGCCTCGCGCTGTGGCTCGTGCTCGGCACGCGCAACGCGGCGGTGGATCAAAGCATCGGTTATACGGTCCAGGCGTTCGGCTATTGCGCGCTCATCGTGCTGACGCTCGAGTATTCCGGGCGCGTGCGCGAGACGCTCATCTATCGCGTGATCGGGTGGATCGGCGTGTATTCGTATGGCATCTATCTGTGGCATTCGCTGGCGCTTGCGCCGGGCGACATGCTCATCCGCAAGGCGGCGGCGCTGAATCTGCCGGCGATACCCGCGTGGGGCGTCATCATGGCGGCGCAATTCGCCATCGCAATCATCGTGGGCTATGTGACGACGCGTGCTGTCGAGTTCCCGTTCCTGCGCATTCGCGATGCGTTGTTCCCTGCGAAGCGGAAAGTCGAAGTGCCGGAAGTGGTGGGCCGGCAGGCTTGAGATGAAAAAAAACCGGTGCTTGCGGTTATCGCAAGCACCGGTTTTTCATTTGCAACGGATCAGGCCATCGCCTGACGCAGCGTTTCCTTGAATTGCACAAGCGTATTGCGTTCGAGCAGATGCCCTTGAACGACAGGCCGAGTGCGTCGTGCGAGTACATCGTCGAGCGCACGGTTGATCGATGCAGGCGACAGATCATCGATGACCGGTCCCAGATCCCCCGTGCGGCAGAACCAGCCGATCAGTCCATCGGCCGTCGCGACCACCGGCTTGCCGAAGCGGAACGCCTGCACCAGCACGCCGCTCATGCCGTAGTGGCCTTTATAGCCGAGCCACACCACATCGCACGCGGAGAAGAGGTCCAGCTCCATCTCGCTCGGGATAAAGCGATCCATCACGACCGGCGCGGGCGTGAGCCTGGCGACCGCTGCTGTCAGCAAGGCGCGCGCATCGTCGTCCTGCTTGCCGGCGATGACGAGCGTCGGCGCGTGTGCATCGCCGTTGCGCGCGGCCAGCGCATCGATCAGTTCGAACAGGCCTTTGCGATCGTTGATCGCGCCATACACGAGCACATGCTTGCCGCCCGAAAGCCCGAGCCTTTGCTTCGCCGCCGATGGCTCGGCTGCGCGCGCATCCGGAAAGGGATCGGCGAGATACTCGATCGCCGTGCGCCCGCTATGGCCCGCGTTGCGCTTCCACCAGTCGGGCAAAGTCGGGTCGATGGTCAGCAGCGTCTTCATGCCGCCCACGCGAACCGCACGTGCAAAAAGCTTGGATTTCACCGCATTGACGAGCGGCCGGCGCGGCGCACGCACGCCGACGCGATGATGATGAAAGTTCGAGCGCATCGTGACGCCGACCCACGGCGTCTTGCCGAACGGCGAGCGCAGAAACGGCAGCGCGAGCAGGAAGTAATCGACATAAGGCACGACGACGAGCGCGACCTTACGCTCGCGGCTGGCCATTGCATACGCATGCCGGAATTCTTCGTGCGAGCGCATATAGCTGATCGAAGAAAGACCCTTGCGCGCGCGATGCTCCGGCGGCGCAACGAGCGTGATGTCGAGCGCACCGCCGCCTTGCTCGCGAATCTTCCTGACGAGCGGATGCTCGGCGTTACGCGGCTGCGTCACGATGAGGCAGCGATAACCCGCTTCCATATACGCGTTCGCGGCCCATTCCGCATAGCGCCAGCGATGGCCGCTGAAATCGGGCTCGATGATGAGGACGGTCTCGTTCGCCATGATGTTGGTATCCGGCATGGTAATGGTGGAGTGAGGCACGCTGCATTTTGAGGCGTCACCGGCATTGCAGGATGTGGTCGAGGACACGCAACGTGATCCGTCAATCCTCACTAACACCACGCAGGGCCGATTAGCACTACGCGTTGTCGTCCGCAACGGATGCGGTCACGATACTTTGCGTCAGTCGCCTGAAAACAAGCGTCGTCGTGCGCGCACCCGTCGTCCGGACATGGTGCGTCGGCGTGGCGCCCAAGGTGGATCGCGCGCGATACCGACATATCGCCGCGCCACGAATCGAATAAACATCAGCAGCGCGGGGAAATTGAGTGAGATCTGTCCGGCTACCTTTTATGCCAGCACGCGCGCGATTCGGGCACGATGCCGCGTTCTGGGTGCTCCTGCAACAAGTGGTGGTGCGCGGCCTCGTTGCCGTGAAGTTCCTGGCCATCGGCCGCATACTCGGGCCGGAGGCGATCGGCGCGGTGAGCATCGCGCTGCTGGCGGTGGCTATCGCCGAATCCCTGTCCGATACCGGGCTTGCACAGGCCGTCGTGCAAGGGCGTGATGCGCCCACGCACGATGAGCTCGGCGCGGTATGGGCCACGCTCGCGATGCGCGGCGTGTTGATCGGCCTCCTGCTTGCCGCGCTCGCGCCACTGATGACGAGCCAGTTCCACATGAGCGGCTCCATCGGACTGATTCTGCTTGCGGCCGTGTTGCCCATCATGCGCGGCGTTGCCTCGCCGGCGTATTTCATCGTCACGCGACAGCGCGGCTTCCAGACGCTGGCGGGCGTGGAGACATCGGCGGCGTTCACCGATTGCGCAGTGGGACTCGTATGCGCGCTATCGGGCGCGGGCGCCTATTCGGTGCTGATCGGGCTCGTTGCGGGCGAACTGCTGAAGACCACGCTGACCTGGACCGCCATGTCGCCGCGTCCGCCGATTCGCTTTTCGTTCGCGGGCATCTCGCACTACGTCAACTTCAGCCGATGGATCTGGGCAGGCAGCGTCGTCAATCTGCTGCTCAATCAGTTCGACAAGGTGGTCGTCGCGAAGCTGCTCGGACCGATGCAGCTGGGCGCGTATCAGATGTCGTCGAAGCTCGCGCAGATGCTGCTCGCCGATGCCGCCATCGCGATGTCGCAGTATCTGTTTCCGACGTTCTCCGAGCATCTCCGGCGCGACGTTGCAGGCGCACGCAAGCTGTTTCGCCGCTATCTGCTGCTCGCGGGCGTCGGCCTGACGGTGCTCGTGATCGTGCTGCGCATCGCCGCCGAACCGCTCTTCAATTTCGTGCTGGGACCGGCGTGGCTGTCGGCGGTGCCGCTCTTCAGGATCTTCGTCATCAACATGGCGATCGGCGCGGTCATCGCGGTGCTCGTGTCGTGGCTGCGTGCGGCGGGGATGCCGAAGGTCGCGACGCACGCGTCGATCATTCAGGCAATCGTGCTGTCCGTGACCGTGCCTGTCGCGATGCATCTGTGGGGTGTGACGGGCATTGCATGGGCGATGACAGCGGGCCTCGGTTCGGCTGCTGCATGGATGCTCTATCGTAGCGTGAAGGAGGCTTAATGCGGATCATCCATCTCGTGCTCGCGCCGCGTCTTTCCGGTGCGGAAGTGCTGGCGAAAGACCTGGCGATACATCAGCAACGCGGCGGGCAGACGGTCGCGATCGCATCGCTGACGCCTGCACATGACGACTTCACCGCGTTGCAGGCGGAACTGGTGGCGAACGGCGTGCAGTGTCTCTTTCAGCAGCACGCGCAAGGACGCTTCGGCAAGCTGTGGAATCTGTATCGGACCATGAGCGGGTATCGCGCGGACGTGATCTTCGCGCACGCGACGATCCCCGCGTTCTATGCGCGCATGCTGCCGCTCGGCGTGCCGGTCGTCTACGTGATGCACTCGGCCACCAACGACTTCGAGAGCGCGATGTTCCGGCGTGTCGAACGCATGCTGTCGCGGCGGGCCCGCGCGGTGATCGCCGTATCGCCGGCGAATATCGACGATTACGTGCGCGCCGTCGGCCGTCATCCGTCGATGACGCTGATCCCGAACGGCGTCGACATGTCGCGCTTTTCGATGCGCGCGGCGCATGGTCCGTCGAACGCATCGCAACAGATCGTCCAGATCGGACGCTATACGTCGGTGAAAAATCAGCTCTCGACGGTGCATGCGTTCCAGCGGGTCGTCGAACGCGTGCCCGATGCGCGGCTGCTTCTGTGCGGCGTAATCGAAGATCCGGCGTATCACGCAGCCGTGGGCGATCTCATCGACAAGCTCGGCCTCTCCGATAACGTGACGCTGCAGGGGCCGCGTTCGGACATCGCGGAACTGCTGTTTTCGTCGAGCGTGTTCGCGATGCCTTCGCGTTCCGAAGGACACAGCATCGCGTTTCTGGAGGCGCTGGCGTCAGGCGTGCCGGTGGTCGCGAGCCCGATCCGGCCGTTTGCATTCGCGGCGGATTTCCCCGGCGTGCGTCTTTGCGATCCCGACGACACCGCCGCCTACGCCGATGCGCTCGTTTGTGCGCTGACGCAGCCGCGTTCGCACAGGCCGCTCAACGGCCTTACGCTCGCCGATACCGCTGCGCAATATCTGGCCGTCGCACGCGGCGTTGCGCGGAGCCTGCCGGGTGCAGCGCCCGCCTGAAGGATTGGACGGCGATCGCGCCAGCGAATCGTGCTGGCGCATCCGTCGTTTTTCGCGTATCAAAGAGATGCCGCAGCCCTCATGGAAGGAGAACCCATGTCCGACATGCTCAGCATCTCTACACCCGATGGCGATTTCGACGCCTACGTTGCCCTTCCCGCGCAGACGCCCGCGCCCGCTGTCGTCGTTCTTCAGGAAATTTTCGGTATCAACGGCGACATGCGCGAAACCACCGACGAATACGCACGACAGGGTTACGTGGCGTTATGCCCGGACCTCTTCTGGCGGGTCGAGCCGAACGTGAATCTCACGGATCGCACCGAAGCCGAATGGCAGCAGGCGATGAAGTACTACAACGCATTCGACCTGAACACCGGCGTCGAGGATATCGCGGCGACCATCGGCTTCGCGCGTGGCCTGTCCCAAGTGCAGGGAAAGATCGGCTCGGTCGGTTTTTGTCTAGGCGGCCTGCTGTCGTTTCTCAGCGCCGCGCGCACGGATGTCGATGCATCGGTGTCGTACTACGGCGGCGGCATGGACCAGCACCTGGATGAAGTGCCGAACATCAAGATTCCGTTGCTCATTCATCTGGCGGAAGAAGACGAGTTCATCAATGCCGAAGCGCGCAATCGGGTGCTCGCGGCGGTGCAGGGGCGCGAGAATATCGAGGCGTACACCTATCCCGGCTGTCATCATGCGTTCGCACGCAATCAGGGCGCACATTACGATGCCGCCGCAGCGAAACTCGCGAATGGCCGAACCGCCGATTTCTTCAGAAAGCACCTGACACAGGGCGTGTAATGAAAACGCCGCCCGAAGAGGGCGGCGTCGGCTCGTGCAAAGGCGGGCGCTATTTCTTCACCGTATGCGGCCTTCGGAACACCATCCAGCGCGGTGCCTTGAAGCGGACGATGCTCACGTACAGCCACACGTAAGTTACCGCGAACACAACGACGAAGCAGAACAGATGCACCGTATGACGCCAGAAAAGCGTCGCGGGAATCACGGCGATCAGGCACAGCAGCCAAAGATAAGGTGATGTCAGCGAATTGCGCCGCGTGATTTCGCGTGCGTTCTGCGCGCCGACGGCCCAGCGCATCAGCCGCTTGTAGACGAGCATATGCAGATGCACGCCATCCGGAATGCCGGGGGATATGCCGCGAATGAACTTCTTGCGATAGATCGAGAAGCACGTCTCGAAGATCGGGTACATGAAAAGCAGCACCGGATACCAGGCGGAGACATCGCGATTGCGCATCACGAGCATGATCGACAGCTCGCTCAGCATGAAGCCGACGAAGTACGCGCCGCCATCGCCGAGAAAGATCAGGCCCGCCGGAAAATTCCAGATGAAGAAGCCCATCACCGCGCCCATCATGATGAGCGAGCCCGACAGGACGATCGGGTCATGAACCTGGAACGCGACGTAGGCGAGCGACGCGAACATCATGAACGTGACCATCGATGCGAGGCCGTTGAAGCCGTCGATGATGTTCACCGCATTCGCCAGCGCCGCGACGGCAAGCACCGTCACCGCGCATGAAATGACCGCGTAGGAGAGCAGGAAATCGAGCGGCGGCACGCTGATGCGCGTCACCGCGATATTCAGGAGCGCATAAGCGAGACCGGCTGCGGCCATCGTGCAGAGAAGGCGCACGAGGGGCGTTACGCGTTTGGTCAGATCTTCGAGCAGCCCGGACAAAAACGCGGGCATGCCGCACGCGATGATGCCGAGAATGCCGGCCGATACGAGCGGATAGCTCCATCGCAACTGCACCGCCGATGCGGTCAGCCCGCACAGGATGCCGACGCCGCCGATGCGCGGCACCGGGCGCGCGTGAAACTTCTGCACGCCGGCGAGATCGGTGTCGCCGAGCACGCCTTCCTGCAAGTGCGCAAAGCGCACGATCAACAAGGTCACGAAGAGCGAGACCAGAAAAGCAAGCGCGAAACTAAGCATGAAAAATGGACCGGTTGATGATAGCGCCCCGCATCGAACCAACGAAGGTGCGATGCAGGGCGCGGCGCGACTTTAAGCGAACCCTTGCGGATTCTGCGACTGCCAGCGCCAGTGATCTGCGCACATGCGTTCGATGCCGTGCTCCGCGCGCCAGCCGATCAGCGCCAGCGCGGCGCCGGGGTCGGCATAGCAGGCGGCGACATCGCCCGGACGGCGCGGCACGAGTTCATAGGGCACGGGCTTGCCCGAAGCACGCTCGAACGCCTTCACGACATCCAGCACGCTATAGCCTTGCCCCGTGCCGAGATTGACGACGAAGCTACGGTCGAGCCGCTTCAGCGCGTCGATCGCGGCAATGTGTCCGCGTGCGAGATCGACCACGTGAATGTAATCGCGCACGCCGGTGCCATCGTGAGTATCGTAATCGCTGCCGAACACGCGCAGCCGTTCGAGCTTGCCGACCGCCACTTGCGCGACATAAGGCATCAGGTTGTTCGGCACGCCCGCCGGATCTTCACCGATGAGGCCGCTTTCGTGCGCGCCAACCGGATTGAAATAGCGCAGCGTCGCGATGCGCCACGACGGATCGGACACTTCGAGATCGCGCAGAATCTGCTCGGCGATCAGCTTCGACTGACCGTAGGGATTCGTCGCGGACAGCGGGAACGATTCGTCGATCGGCACCGACTGCGGCACGCCGTACACCGTCGCCGACGAACTGAACACGAAGTTGCGCACGTTGCGCTCGCCCATCACCTTCAGCACCGCGAGCAGGCTGCCGATGTTGTTGCTGTAGTAGTCGATCGGCTTCGCCACCGATTCGCCCACGGCCTTCAGCGCGGCGAAGTGGATCGCGGCGGTGATCGCATGGGCGTCGAAGATGCGGTTCAGCGCGGCTTCATCGCGTGCGTCTTCCTGATAGAAGGTCACGCGCTTGCCCGTGATGCGCTCCACGCGCTGCAACGATTCCGCGCGGCTGTTGACGAGGTTGTCGATGACCACGACGCCGTAGTCCGCATCGAGCAGTTCGACGCACGTGTGCGAGCCGATAAAGCCCGCACCGCCCGTCACGAGGATGGTGCCTTTGATGCCGCTGACGCTTGGGTTCGTGCCATTCATCGGATGCTCTCCAGGAAGCGCGGTTCAGAGTGAAATGCCGGTAATGGCGTGTATTGTGCTCTTGTATCGTTCGACGACCTTTTTCTCGTCGAATTCGCGGGCGACTTTCTCGCGGCCACGCAGCGCCATCGCTTCGCGTTCTTCGAAAGGCAGCGTCAGCATGCGTTCGAGTTGCTCGGCCAGGCTATCGGCGCTTTTTACTTCGCAGAGGAAGCCGTTGACGCCGTCCTCGACCACTTCGCGGCAGCCGGGCACGTCGGTCGCGACGATCGGGCGGCCCATCGCGGAGGCTTCCATCAGCGTGCGCGGCACGCCTTCTCGATACGACGGCAACACGACGCAATCCGCTGCGGCGACGAGCGGACGCACGTCGTTCGCTTCGCCCAGATACTCGACGATATTCTCATGCTCCCACGCCTCTACGTCCGTGCGGCTGATCGCGCTGGGATTATCGACGCCGACCGGCCCGAGCAATTGAAAGCGCGCTTGGGGGTAGCGCCGCCGCAAACGCCGCGCCGCCTCCACGTATTCCGCCACGCCTTTATCCCACAGCAGCCGCCCGATCAGGATGAACACGAAGTCTTCGCGGCGCGGCAGGGGCGCGAGCGCGAAATCATCGAGATCGACGCCTTCGCCATGCAGACGCCGCGCGCGATCCGGGTGCGCGAGCAGATTTTCGTCGACGAAAGCCTGATGATCGTCGCGATTCAAAAACCAGACTTCGCGCGGAAAGCGAAACGCGAACCGATAGAGCCGCTTGGCGATCTGCGCCGTGCGGCTCTTCTGAATGAACACGTAGCCGAGACCGGTCGTCACCGCGATGGACGGCACCCGCGCGAGCATGGCGGCAAGCGAGCCGTAGATGTTCGGCTTGATCGTGTAGTGAAAGACGAGATGCGGACTCGTCGCCCGATATTCGCGGTAGAGCGCGATCATCGTGTTCAGGTCCTGGCGCGGATCGGTGCCCTTCGAAGCCACCGGCAGTTCGACGCAACGGCAGCCCATTTCGATGAGCGGTTCGAACGTGCGATCGCGCGGCGCGATGATCGTCACTTCCGCGCCGCGCTCGGTCAGCATCCGCAATACGCCGCGTCGATACGTATAAATGGCCCAGGCCGTGTTGCACACGAGGGCGATGCGTAGGCTGGACTTGTTTTCGTTCATCCGGAAGTTTTCGTTTTAGCGCGATGCGGCTTTGAACAGCCGGGCCTTGAGCGCACGCAGCGCGCGATACGGCAGCAGCAGATGCGCGATGCTTTTCACGACTCCGATCCAGTCGAACGGATTCGCCGCACGGAAGTAACGCAGTTGCAGCCGCAGCGTTGACACGGTCTGCGTTCGCCGCTTCGTCGCGCTGATGCCGCCTTCGTTCAGCTCGTAGTAAAGCCCGAATTCAGGCAGGTTCGCGCCGTCATAACGCGCCATCAGCCGCAGCACCAAATCGAGGTCTTCGGCGGCGCGATACTTCGCCTGATAGTTGCCGACTTCGCGCACCGCATCGACACGCAGCATCAGCGACGGATGCGCGAAGCAGGAACGCGCGAGCATCGTGCGGCGAATCGCGGCGGGATCGGCGGGCGGCGTGAGATCGAAGAGCGGGGCGCCGTTCGTCGCGACGACATGCGTCCACATGCCGACGACCGCAACATGCGGATGAGCTTCGAGATGTGCGCGTTGTGCTGCAAGACGGCCAGGCGTCGCGAGATCGCCCGCGTCGATGCGCGCCGCGTAACGCATGCCGCGTTCAGCGAGCGCGTCGATGCCCGCTTGCAGCGCGCGCTCGATGCCGACGTTCTTCGCCATGCGCACGATCTCGATATCGAGGCCGTCGATCAAAGGCGCGACGATGGGCGGCGTGCTGCCGTCATCGACGATCACGACGCGCACACGCGACGCTTCCCTGAACGAGGCAAGCGTGCGTTCGACATCGGCCTGGCCGTGATAGGCCGGAATCAGGACGGCTACGTCGGAAAGATCGGTCATGCGCGCAGCCGGAAACGAATGTAGTAGAAGTTCACCGATGCCGCCGCCACGTAACCCGCCGCCAGTCCGATCAACGCGCCGTAGCCGTTGAAACGCGGAATGGCGTACGCATTGACCGCGAACGCAACGGCAAGCGCAAGCAGCCACTTCGCAAGCAGCACGTACTTCGCCTGATACTTGAGCAACACGAGATTGCCGATTGCTTCGATGCCCGCGGGCACTGAAAGCCACACGGCCCAGCGGAAGATATCCGCCGCGCTCGCATAGTTCGGCCCGAACACACGCGCGATGATGAAGCCCGCCAGCGCATCCAGCACGGCGGCGCCCGCGATCATCAGCACGGCTGTCATCGCGAAGAGGCGCAGCAGGTTGCGCTTCAGCCGCGCCGTTTCCGTTACGCGATACACGAACGCCGGCGCGATGGTTTGCGAGAGCATCAGCGCAAGCGCGATCCAGTTTTCGTTCAGTTGTTGTGCGGCGGAATAAAGCCCGAGTTCGGCGAACGATACGCGATGCGCGAGCATCAGACGGTCGAGCTTCAGGAACAGATACATGCAGATGAGGCCGATCCAGAACACCGTGCCCGCGCTTGCGAAATGACGAAAGAGCGCGCGGTCGAAACGCCAGCCGAGCGTGCCGCCGTGACGGCGCATGTAATAGAACACGAGCGCGCCGGCGATGGCCGCCGCTTCGAGCGCCCATAGCCAGCCGAACGTCGCCGCACCCGCCGCCATGCGCACGAGCGCGTAGACGAGCGCGGCTTTCACGATGGCCGTCGTCATGCTCGCGATCAGTTGCGGCTTGCTGTACGTCATGCTTTGCAGCCACGCGTTGATAACGCCGATGAACGGTTCGCGAAAGAGCAGCGTGACGGCAAGGCCCGCGAGCATCGCGCCGACGAGCGGATCGGCGCCGCCCGCTGCGATCCACGTCCATGTCAGAAGCAGCGCGACGATCGACACGCCCATGCGCAACACGAACGCGCTGCCCAGCACGGCACCGGTTTGCGCGGGCGGTTTGTCGACGATGGTAGGGACGAGAATCTCCGCGCCGCATACCCATGTGATCGGTGCAATGACAAGCAGCAGCGTGTTCGCGTATTGCCACTTGCCGAACGCGTCGGGGCCGAGATAGCGCGCGAGCAGCCCAGAGGTAACGATGGCCACCGCGATCTGCGTGAGCCGCTCGAGCCCGAGCCAGACGATGTTCGCGAGCGCGCGGGCGACGTCCGGATTGCCCGAGCGCGTCAGCACCTTCATGCGCGGCATCCTTGAATGATCGCGGGCACGCGCCGTGCTACCGAAGCCCGCTTGACGTGTTGCGCATCACGTAATAAAACCGCGTCAAGGATCAGCTTATGTGCGGTTGCGCGCGAAGGCGACTCATTCGTCGGCCTGAAGGCCAAAGAGCGTTTGGGCATTGGATTAGAATGAATGCGCAGGCTTTAACCGCGACGCGCAACATCGAAAGCGCTGAAAGACAGCGATTATAAGTGCGAACCGAAGCCCGCCCTCGCGTGGCGCTTGCAACGTTTCGTCGGCAGGCTCGCGATGGTCCGACGCTCGACACATGAGCCTCGCAGTCGTTCGCGCGCATATTGGCGGAGTCGGCGCGCACCTGTCGCCACGACTTGCCACGCCCTTATGGCTGCATCGCCGAGAATTCATCAATTAATACAGAAGAGGTAGCCATCTTATGAGCCAGGTATCCCAATCCATTTTCAAGGCGTATGACATTCGCGGCATCGTCGGCAAGACGGTGGACACGGATGTCGCGAAAAACATCGGCCGTGCGTTCGGCAGCGAGATTCGCAAGCAGGGCGGCGATTCCGTCGTCGTGGCCCGCGATGGCCGCCTGTCCGGTCCGGAACTCGTCGGCGCGCTGGCAAACGGCCTGCGCGAGGCGGGCGTCGATGTCATCGATATCGGCATGGTGCCGACGCCTGTCGGTTACTTCGCGGCGAGCGTGCCGCTGCCGCTGCCCTCGGGCGAGCGCCGCGTGGATTCGTGCATCGTCGTGACGGGCAGCCATAACCCGCCCGACTACAACGGCTTCAAGATGGTGCTGCGCGGCGCGGCCATCTACGGCGAGCAGATTCAAAGCCTGTATCAGCGCATCGTCAACGACGACTTCGAGTCGGGCGAAGGCAGCTATACGGAGTTCGACGTATCGCAGATCTATCTCGATCGCATCGTCTCGGACATCAAGCCGGCGCGCCCGATGAAGATCGTCGTCGATGCGGGCAACGGCGTCGCGGGCGGTCTCGCGCCGCGTCTGTTCAAGGCGCTCGGCTGCGAGTGCGTCGAACTGTTCACGGACATCGACGGCAACTTCCCGAACCATCACCCGGATCCGGCGCATCCCGAAAATTTGCAGGACGTGATCAAGGCGCTGAAGGAAACGGATGCGGAAATCGGCTTCGCGTTCGATGGCGACGGCGACCGTCTCGGCGTCGTCACGAAGGACGGGCAAGTGATTTATCCGGACCGTCAGTTGATGCTGTTCGCGCAGGAAGTGCTGTCGCGCAACAAGGGCGGCCAGATCATTTACGACGTGAAGTGCACGCGCAATCTCGCCAAGTGGGTGCGTGAGCAGGGCGGCGAACCGGTGATGTGGAAGACGGGCCACTCGCTCGTGAAGGCAAAGCTGCGTGAAACGGGCGCGCCGCTCGCGGGTGAAATGAGCGGTCACGTGTTCTTCAAGGACCGCTGGTACGGTTTCGACGATGGCCTTTACACCGGCGCACGCATGCTCGAAATCCTGTCGCGCGTGGACGATCCGAGCAAGCTGCTGAACGATCTGCCGAATTCGCTATCGACGCCGGAACTGCAACTGAAGCTGCAGGAAGGCGAGAACTTCGAACTGATCGGGCGTCTGCAGAAGTCGGCGAAGTTCGAAGGCGCGGACGACGTGCTGACGATCGACGGACTGCGTGTGGAGTATCCGGACGGGTTCGGCCTTGCTCGCTCGTCGAACACGACGCCGGTTGTCGTAATGCGTTTCGAGGCGGACAGTGAGGAAGCGCTGAAGCGCATTCAGGAAGATTTCCGCCGCGTGATTCTGGCGGAGAAGCCGGACGCACAGCTGCCGTTTTGAGGGTGATGCTGTGATGAAGACGGCGCGATCGAAAGATCGCGCCGTTTTTTATTCAGGGTAGAACTCCGGAGACAGGAGCTCTTCGGTGGACCAGGGCAGATCTTCGGGGAAGACGTCGAGTCCGGTTTCCTCGACTGCTTTCGATACGGCGTCGGCCCATGTACCGACGAGCCAGTCGGGATCACGCAACGAAGTCGTCAGACTGGGCGTCTTCTGCAATGCGACGCCGACGGCGCGGCGCTGTTCCTTGATCGTGCGTTGCCAGCTCGATCCGCGGCGTCCCGGCTGATACTGCCACTTGAGCAGATGCGCCAGCAGGACGGCCATGCGGCTGGACAGTTCTCGTTGCTCACTCTTGCCCACGTCCTCGATTTCCTCTGCGATATGTTCAACATCGATAGCCGAGAACTCCCCAGCGCGCAGCAGCGCAGCCTGTTCCCGCGCCCATGCCACGACGTCCTGTTCGTAACGCGTTCCCATCGCGTACTCCTTTCGTTGATCCATAGCCGTTCTGGCCTGCCCCGACATGTTACCGGCTTTTTCTGCGAGAAAGCCACGCCGCCGCTGCTCACCGGCCCCGTCCCGCGATCAACCCGCGCTAAAATCCTCGCTTCGTATCCATCTCCATCGCGCGAGCCGCGCCTTCCTTCACAGCGTGCAAAAGATCCTGATCGTCCGCGTGTCGTCGCTTGGCGACGTCGTGCATAACATGCCGGCCATCGCCGACATTCGCCGCCGTTATCCCGATGCGCAGATCGACTGGCTGGTCGAAGAGAGCTTCGCGAGCCTCGTAGAACTGGTCGATGGCGTGCGCCGCGCGATCCCGTTTTCGCTGCGCCGCTGGCGCAAGGGCTTCGCATCGGCGGCGAACTGGCGCGAGATCGGCAAGTTCAGGCGTGAGCTTGCCGCCGAGAAATACGATCTCGTCATCGATTGCCAGGGGCTCATCAAGACCGCGTGGGTCGCGAGCTGGGCGCGCGGGCCGCTCGTCGGGCTCGGCAATCGCACGGAGGGCGCGGGCTATGAATGGCCCGTGCGCTTCTTCTATGACCGGCGCGTGCCCATCGAGCCGCGCACGCACGTCGTCGAGCGCACGCGTCAACTCGTGGCGGCCGCGCTCGATCTGCCTCGCCCGCAGATGACCGACGACATCGACTTCGGCATCGATACTCGGCGCGCGACGCTCGCGGTGTCCGCGCTCGGGCTCAATTTGCCCGTGCCGTATGTGGTGTTCGTTCACGCGACGTCCCGCGCCGACAAGCAATGGCCCGAAGCCGCGTGGATCGAACTGGGGCAGGCGCTCGTGACGCGCGGTGCGTCCATCGTGCTGCCATGGGGAAGCGACGCCGAACGCGCGACGAGCGAGAAGCTCGCGAAGGAATTCGGCGCGGCCGCGATCGTGCCGCCGAAGCTGTCGCTGCCGGCGGTCGTCGGTTTGATCGATGGCGCCGCAGCGACGGTAGGCGTCGATACCGGACTCGTTCATATTGCCGCAGCGCTGAAGCGGCCTACCGTCGAGTTGTACAATTTCTCGACCGCATGGCGCACCGGCGGCTACTGGTCGCCCAACGTGATCAATCTCGGCGACGCGAGCCGGCATCCGACACTCTCCGAAGTGAAGGCAGCGCTCGCGGGTTTCGGCCTGCTGTGATGCCGTAAGACGCAGCGCCGTGCGCGAGCTTAATCAAGTTGGAAGGCACATGACGGAATCTCAGATCATCGAAGTCGCATCCTGCGACTGGCAGGGCAAGAACCTGTCCGTACCGCGCGAGGCGTTGCTGGCCGGCGTGGAAGACGGCAAGGTCCTCTACTTTCCCAACCTGCGTTTCGCGATCGAAGGCGGCGAACAGGCGCTGCTCGATCCGGAAATCGCGGACCCGAAGCGCAAGAACATCAGCCTCGCGCCCAACGGCGGCGCGCTCAACGGCGTCGTCGGCGACAACGTGATGCAGTCCGCGGTGCGCTCGCTCATCGCCCGGTATCAGACGAACGCGCGCACGCTCGTCGACGGGCTCTTCCCCGAATACGACGGCAAGCTGCGCGTCGCACCGACGAGCCTGCGGCTGCATCAGGTCGAAACGCGCGAGACGTCGTGGCGCAAGGACGATAGCCGCCTGCACGTCGATGCATTCCCGTCGCGTCCGAATTACGGCGAGCGCATTTTGCGCGTCTTCACCAACGTCAATCCGGCAGGCGCGCCGCGCGTGTGGCGCGTGGGGGAGCCGTTCGAAGACATGGCCAAGCGCTTTCTGCCCGGCATCAAGCCGCAGGCGCCGGGTTCCGCGTGGCTGATGAATCTGCTGCACATCACGAAGAGCAAGCGCAGCGAGTATGACCATCTGATGCTGCATCTGCATGACGCGATGAAGGCCGACCTCGATTATCAGAAGTCCTCGCCGCAGGAGACGATGCCGTTTCCGCCCGGATCGGTGTGGGTGTGCTTTTCGGATCAGACGTCGCATGCGGTGATGTCCGGCCAGTTCATGATGGAGCAGACGTTCTTCCTGCCCGTCAAGGCGATGGCGCGGCCCGATCATGCTCCGCTTGGCATTCTCGAGCGCCTGAAGGGCAGGGCGCTCGTTTGAGCGGCGCTGCATCCGCGCCGGCGGCGCCGTTCTCGGCGACTGTGCTAAGGGCGATCTACCGCGCGATGTGGTGGATCGTGGCGCCGCTTGCCGTGCTGCGTCTTCTGATTCGTTCGCGCAAGGAGCGGGGATATCGCGAGCATATCGGCGAACGATTCGGACGCGGCCCCGCACGCCGCTCCGACGATTTCGCGCCGCTGATCTGGGTGCATGCGGTATCGGTCGGCGAGACGCGCGCCGCGCAGCCGCTGATCGAAGCGCTGATGAAGGCGCATCCCGAAGCGCGCCTGCTCATCACGCACATGACGCCGAGCGGCCGCGCGACAGGCATCGACCTGTTCGGCGATCGCGTCTTGCGCAGCTATCTTCCCTACGATCTTCCGCATCTCGTGCGGCGTTTTCTGCGCGCGTGGCGGCCGTCGATCGGCATCGTGATGGAGACGGAAGTCTGGCCGACGCTGATCGACGAATGCAAGCACGCCGACGTGCCGCTCGTGTTGACGAACGCGCGTATGTCGGAGCGGTCGTACCGGCGCGCGGCGCGTTTTGGGCGCGCGGTGCGCGAAGTGTTCGGCGGGTTCTCGCGTGTGCTTGCGCAGACGCCTTCCGATGCGGAACGTCTGACCGCCCTCGGCGCGCGCAACATCGCGGTGCTCGGTAACCTCAAGTTCGACATGAGCGCGCCTCCCGAGCTGGTGGCGCGCGGACAGGGCTGGCGCGCGGCGATTGGCGATCGTCCCGTGTGGGTCGCCGCGAGCACGCGCGAAGGCGAGGAGACGCTCGTGCTGCGCGCGTTCGCCGCGCTGAACGTGCCGGATGCGCTGCTGATCCTGGTGCCGCGTCATCCGCAACGGTTCGATGAAGTGTCCGCGTTGATCGCGGCTGCCGGGATGACGGGCGCGCGCCGTTCGGTATGGGCGCCGAAGCCGGCCGCGGCGGGATCGGGCGCGGATGTGCCGGCGCGATTGCCGTCGAACGTGCAGGTGTTGCTCGGCGATTCGATGGGCGAGTTGGGCGCGTATTACGCGGCGGCCGATTTGGCGTTCATCGGCGGGAGCCTGTTGCCGCTTGGCGGGCAGAATTTGATCGAGGCGTGTGCGGCGGGCGTGCCCGTGCTGATCGGACCGCACACGTTCAATTTCACGCAGGCGACCAACGATGCCATCGCGGCGGGCGCGGCGTTGCGTGTCGATGACCCGCACGGCCTCGCGGATGCGTTGCGCGGATTGTTCGCGGACAAGCCGCGCCGAATCGCGATGAGCGAGGCTGCGGCGGCGTTCGCGGCGAGGCATCGCGGGGCGACGGAACGGACGGTTAAGGTGCTCGGCGCGTTGCTGGAGGATCGCGAGGCGTAAGGCCGCGATCTCACCGGATTGCACCCTGGAGGATCGCCCCATCCATCTCCTTTCGGGACGTCCGTCCGCCAAGCGAGGCCGTGCATGCGGACGATCGCCCTGATTGTCGCGACCAATCGGAGTTACGCTCGTCGTCGTGCTGGTCATCGCGAACCTGTCGAGCGGCGAGAAGAAAATCGAGCACAAGATCGAACGGCTCTATCCGAGCGACGATCCGCAATTTCTTCGCGCGATTGGACTGCCGCTCGGATCGCCCGTCGTCGGCGGCAATCGCTTCGACCTGCTAATGAACGGCGAGCAGATCCTTCCATCGATGTTGGAAGGCATCCGCTGCGCGTCGTACCATCAGTTTCAAAAACTCATTTATCGGCATCGGCGGAATTGGCGACGAGATAGCGAGTGCGCTGCCGGACAAGGCGCCAAGGAGAATAGCCGTGCATGTACTGTTTGACTGTCGGTTCGTCGAAGATGGACAAGCGCTATCTGCGCATGCCGCGCGAAAAGATCGTGCGTCGCCTTGCTGGATTCGTCCGTTGTAAAGGTCAATGACACGCTGGCGCGTGTCGCGCATCGTTCCAGATGATCACTTCCTGCTGCAAGTCAGGCCCATAGCCGATTTCACCGGGCGCGTACGGCGTGTTGAACGAGGCTTGCCGCGCGAGCATCGGCGACTGGTCGTACACATGAGCGCACGTCGGATAAATGTAGACGATAGTGAGGCGTTCGATCGTGTGATCGGCGAGGGCAGCTTCGAACTTCTGCCGCATGATGGCCATCAGTTCCGCGCCGAACGGGTTGAAGAAGAATGCGACAATGTCTTTGGAAGGAAGGGGCATTCGGGTCGCATCGTCGACGAACGCGCGCATGGCCGTTCGCCCGGGAAAGCGGCGCGCGACGATCTCTGCGTTGCGGTTCGCGATATCGACGAGCGGCGCCGCGATGTCGTAGCCCAGCACGGCATCGAAGGGAAATTCCGTCGCGACGATCATCGGGCGGCCCTTGCCGCAGCCTATGTCGATGAACGTGCGTCCGCTTACGTCGCCGAGCTGACTCAGCGCATGCCGGACAATGCTCGGCTGGCAGCCCATATAGGGAAGGTTGCCGTTTTCCGGACCATTAGTGCCTGTCACGGATTCGGGCGGATAGATGCCGCCGGTATCGGTGCCGAGCGTGCGGTCGATCGGATGAGTCCTGTAACAGCCGCTGTAGACGACCCGCAGAATGGGCACGCGTTTGCCGTACTTGCGGACGCTTGAAACAAAAAGCAAGGTCTGTACGGAATCCGGAAGTCTGGCGACTGCGCCGATCAGAGACCATTTCACCCGCCGCTTAATTTCCGCCTTCAAGGTTGCGCTCGTATTCATGAATTTCTCCGCCGTAAAAGGAAGCGAACGACCATTCGTTATGCTGAATAAAGCGAAGCCCGTTGGGCCGGGCGTGAAGATGCGGAAACGGAAGAACGATTCTAAACACCTTGCTATCGACGGATGCGTGATGCGGCTAACACATGCGAATCTATTTCCGTCTTACATTGACGTGATTCTGTCGTCCAGCGGCCCTTACGGTCACTCCGGAAATGCCAGGGGGATGCGAAAGAGCTATTGCTGGGAGATGACGCCTATGTTTTATTAGAATAGCTACATAAAAACGGCGCCGACGATAGACGAATGCGCCCGGGAATAGCTTCGAGCTTTCAATGTTGAGCGGGCCACCTCCAGCAGCCGCGCGCGATCAATCGTCCCCCTTACACCGCCAGCAACCCTTTCTTCTCGATGAACGACACCACTGCATCCAACCCGTCGAGTCCCTTGAGATTGCACATCACGAACGGCCTTTCCCCACGCATTTTTGTAGCGTCGCTCGCCATCACATCCAGATTTGCGCCGACATAAGGCGCAAGGTCCGTCTTGTTGATCACAAGCAAATCTGACTTGGTAATCCCGGGCCCGCCTTTACGCGGAATCTTCTCGCCACCGGCGACATCGATCACATAGATGGTCAGATCGGAAAGCTCGGGGCTGAACGTAGCCGCCAGATTATCGCCACCCGATTCGATGAAAACGATATCGACGTCCGGAAAGCGCGACACCATCCTGTCCACCGCTTCGAGATTGATCGATGCATCCTCGCGGATCGCCGTATGCGGACAGCCGCCCGTTTCAACGCCCATGATGCGCTCGGCCGGCAATGCGCCCGCTACGGTCAACAGACGTTGATCTTCTTTCGTATAGATATCGTTGGTGATGGCGACGAGATCGTACTTGTCGCGCATCGCCTTGCAGAGCATTTCGAGCAGCGTCGTTTTGCCGGAACCAACAGGCCCGCCGACGCCCACGCGCAACGGCGGCAGTTTCTTCGTTCGACGAGCGGCGGCGGAATAAGCAGGAGCGTTCATGCGATATCGATTCGATGTTTGAAGCAAGTTAAGAACGGAAGAGCCGCGAGTATTGCGACTCATGCCGCGCCGACAAGATGCCAAGCTGCGGCGCGAATGTATTGACCTGATCGGGCGATGTAGCGAGCGCACGACTCACGGCATTGTCGATCGGCGCGCGCAATGCCACGATGATCCGCTGCCCCGCAAGCTGACCCAGAGGCACAGCTTTTAGCGCGGCGGCGGCCTGATTCTCGACCCAACTGAACGCATAAGCGGCGAGCGCCGCATCGGTTGAAACATCGTGGGCATACGCCGCGAACGCGAAGGCCGTCGGTTGCGCGATGGGCTTCATCGCAGCGAGCGTGGCGCGACGCGCCTCATCGCCCCATTCGAGCGATGCGCACAATTGCGCAAGCGACCATCCCATCTGCTCGGTCTCGCGGCGCAACTCAGCGGACTCGCGGCTCGCGATGTATTCGTCATTCGCATCGGCAAGCGCAGCACGGTCATGCGTCCGCCAGCGCTCCATCTGATGCGCGATGAACGGCAACTCCCCACGCGCGAGCACATGCGAGAGGCCGTTTGCAATCCACTCGCGCGTGCTATCGGCATCGTGTATGAAGCCGTGTTCGATCGCCGCTTCCAGCCCTTGCGAATAACTGAACGCGCCGATAGGCAGCGCAGGCGACGCGAGATGCAGCAGCGCCGTGAGTTCAGTCGTGCGCATGACCGTGATGATGGTGATGATGATCGTGCGAATGGTCGTGCCCGCACTGCGAATGATCGTGCCCGTGATGCTCGTGATAGACCTTCTGCGCGAGCGCGTAGTCCTCACTGAACGTCTCGTCATGGCCATGCTTGTGCCCGCCGCCATATGCGCCTGTTTCCGGCTGAAAGGGCTGCGATTCGCGCGTGACGGTCGTGCCGAGACGCTTGAGCATGTCTTCGAGAACGGAGTCCGCTTCGAGCTTGAGGTGATCCGCGTGAATCTCGACGGGCGTATGCCGATTGCCGAGATGGTAGGCCGCGCGCATCAGCACGAGCGGATTCACCGCACGCACGACGAGCACGTCTTCGGCTGCGGCGACCACGCGCACGAAGCCGCCATCGTCGGCGACGAGCATGTCGCCATCGGCGAGCACGGTTCCGCGCGGCATCACGAGCGCGGCTTCCTCGCCGTTATCGAGCGTGACCGCGAGGCGGCTCTTGCAGCGCGCATCGAATGCGAGAGTTATCGTTGGCGCGCGTTTGACGAGAACCGGGGCGAGCTTCGCTGTAAGACGTTTGTCGATAGTGCGCATAAGGCTTCAGAACAGAAAATAGCGTTGCGCCATCGGCAGCACGGTGGCGGGATCGCAGGTGAGCAATTGACCATCGGCGATCACCTGATAGGTCTGCGGATCGACGCTGATGGACGGCTGCCATGCATTGTGAATCATGTCGGCCTTCGTCACATTGCGGCAGTTCTTCACCGCCACCACCTGCTTTTTCAAGCCATAACGTTCCGTGATGCGCGACTCCAGCGCCAGTTGGGACACGAACGTCAGCGATGTCTTGCCGAGAGCGCCGCCGCGCGTCGCGAACATCTCGCGGTAGTGCACGGGCTGCGGCGTCGGTATGGATGCGTTCGGGTCGCCCATTTGCGCCACGGCGATCATGCCGCCCTTGACGATCATCGCGGGCTTCACGCCAAAGAACGCCGGCTCCCAGAACACGAGATCGGCCCATTTTCCCGGTTCGATCGATCCCACTTCATGCGCGATGCCATGCGTGATCGCGGGATTGATCGTGTACTTCGCGACGTACCGTTTCGCGCGGAAGTTGTCGTTGCGGGCGTTGTCTTCTCCGAGCGCGCCGCGTTGCACCTTCATCTTGTGCGCCGTCTGCCATGTACGGATGATGACTTCGCCGACACGGCCCATCGCCTGCGAATCGGACGAGAGCATGGACAGCGCGCCGAGGTCATGCAGGATGTCTTCCGCCGCGATGGTCTCCCGGCGAATGCGTGATTCCGCGAATGCAATGTCTTCCGCAATCGACGGGTCCAGGTGATGGCAGACCATCAGCATGTCTAAATGTTCGTCGAGCGTGTTGACCGTGTACGGTCGCGTCGGATTCGTGGAAGAGGGCAGCACGTTGGATTCGCCCGCCACCTTGATGATGTCGGGCGCGTGGCCGCCGCCCGCGCCTTCGGTGTGATACGTGTGAATCGTGCGTCCCTTGAACGCGGCGATCGTCGCTTCGACGAAGCCCGCTTCGTTGAGCGTGTCCGTGTGAATGGCGACTTGCGTGTCGGTATCGTCGGCGACGGAGAGACAGTTGTCGATGGCCGCCGGCGTCGTTCCCCAGTCTTCATGCAGCTTCAGGCCGATCGCGCCCGCCTTGATCTGCTCGACGAGCGGCTCCGGCAAGCTCGCGTTGCCCTTGCCGAGGAAGCCGAGATTGACCGGCCAGCCATCGGCGGCTTGCAGCATGCGTTCCATATGCCACGAACCGGGCGTGCATGTCGTCGCGTTGGTGCCGGTCGCCGGGCCGGTGCCGCCGCCGAGCATCGTCGTGACGCCGCTTGCAAGCGCCTCGTCGATCTGCTGCGGGCTGATGAAGTGGATATGCGTATCGACGCCGCCCGCCGTCACGATCATCCCTTCGCCCGCGATCACTTCGGTGGCCGCGCCGATCGCAATGGTCACGTTCGGCTGCATGTCGGGATTGCCCGCCTTGCCGATGGCAAAAATTCGCCCGCCCTTGATGCCGATATCCGCTTTCACGACGCCCCAGTGATCGAGAATCAGCGCGTTGGTCACCACGGTATCGACCACATCGGCGGCGGTGCGTTGCGACTGGCCCATGCCGTCGCGTATCACTTTGCCGCCGCCGAACTTCACTTCTTCGCCGTAGGTGGTGAAGTCGCGTTCGACTTCGATGATGAGATCGGTGTCGGCGAGGCGCACGCGGTCGCCGGTGGTCGGGCCGAACATCTCCGCATAAGCGCGGCGGCCGATGCGTAGCGTCATGTCGTTATGTCCTGATCAGAGTGGGCCCATGATGAGGCCGTTGAAGCCATACACGTGACGATTGCCAGCCAACGCGACGAGGTCGACCGTGCGCTCCTGTCCCGGCTCGAAGCGCACCGCGGTGCCGGCCGCGATATTGAGCCGGAAGCCGCGCGCCTTCTCGCGATCGAATACGAGCGCCGTGTTGACCTCATAAAAGTGATAGTGCGAGCCGACTTGCACGGGCCGGTCGCCGCTGTTGGCCACGACGACCGAGACGGTCTCGCGTCCGGCGTTGAGCTCGTGCTCGCCGTCATCGATCAGATATTCGCCGGGAATCATCGCGCGTCTCAAGGGATGGGATGGTGGACGGTGACGAGCTTCGTGCCGTCGGGGAAGGTGGCTTCGATCTGAATGTCGGGAATCATTTCCGGCACGCCTTCCATCACGTCGTCACGCGTGAGGAGTGTGGTGCCGTAATGCATGACTTCAGCGACGGTCTTGCCATCGCGGGCGGCCTCCATCAATGCAGCCGAAATGAAAGCGACGGCTTCGGGATGATTCAGCTTGAGACCGCGTGCGCGACGGCGTTCCGCGAGCAGCGCCGCCGTAAAGATCAGGAGCTTGTCCTTTTCGCGAGGCGTGAGTTTCATGGACTTGTTCTAATGAGCGTTGGGCTTCTTCATTATGTTGCTTCTGAACCGACGCTTCAAGCGAGAGCCGTGCCATCGATGCACTGGCCTTGTGCCATGTGCGTTCGCGGAGCCGATGCGAATGGTTTGCACACGAATGGAGCGGCGCTGTGCGCTATCGTGGTGCGCAATCAGGTGGTCCAAAGCCTGAGCGGCCGCGCTTCGACGCCATGCACGAGCGGGCGAAGACGCATCCAGCATTCGGTGAGCGCGCGTTGCAGCGGCTCCATCGACTGGCTTACCGCACGCACGATCAGCACGCCGGGCGCAACGCACGATGCGCCTGCGCGTATGACCTCGTCGAATGGCAACTCTGCGGTAATGGCTTCGGCGAGCGCGTCGTCGCATGCCGGGCCTATCGCCCATAGCGTGCCGTAAGCGGGATGACCTGCGAGGCCTTGCGGAGCATCGCGCAATGGGTCGCTTGCTTCGATCAGACTACGTTCGAACCAGAGCGTGCGTCCATCGCGATGCGTGATGCGCGAAACCGCCTTGATATGTCCTTGCGTCCATCGTTCGCCGGCGGCGGCGCGGCCCAGCAGCATCGCATCCCAGCCGATGGCCGTTGCGCCTTCGTCGATCGTGAGCCGCAAGTCCAGCTCGATGTTCGACGATTCGAACACGATGTTGTTTTGCGGAAGCCAGTCGAGCTTCGCATGCGCCGCGAGATCGATAGCGATGTGCTGCGTCGCGAGCTTGCCGTTGGCCTTGTACCACTTCGTCGCGCCGGGTGTCGTGATGACGGCGTGCGAGCCGTTGCCGAGCTTGACGTCGATGTTCAGGCGATCGCCGCCTGCGACGCCGCCGGGCGGATGCACGATCACCGCATGACAGATATCGCCTTCGGGATAGAGCGGCCGTTGCAGGCGCAGCGGCCCTTCGTGCTTGCGATGCGTGCAAACGGTGCGGTCGTGCTGACGTGCGAAGCCGAGTTCGAGCGAGCCGCGCCAGATGTCGGGATCGGCGAGCGCCGCGTGGGATTCGTGATGCATGGAGACGATGCTATCGGGAATGATGCGTCATCATACGGCGATCAGATCGCGCACTCCATGCGCATCCATTTGCGATCCCTCGCCGCCCGCGACGATTTCGCCTCGGCTCATGACCCAGTATTGATCGGCGAGTTCGCGTGCGAAGTCGTAGTACTGCTCGACGAGCAGCACGGTCATGCCCATTTCATCGACGAGCTGACGCAGCGTGCGGCCGATGTCGCGAATGATCGAAGGCTGGATGCCTTCTGTCGGTTCATCGAGGATCAGCAGTTGCGGTTCGCTCATCAATGCGCGGCCTATCGCGAGTTGCTGTTGTTGACCTCCCGACAGATCGCCGCCGCGACGATGCTTCATGTCTCGCAGAACGGGAAAGAGTTCGTAGATGCGATCGGGGATTTTCGAAGGGGCCCTGCGGCTTGCGGCGCCGACGAGCAGGTTCTCTTCGACGGTCAAACGGCCGAAGATGTCGCGGCCTTGCGGGACATAGGCGAGGCCGTTCGAGACGCGCGTATGCGTTGGCATCGAGGAGATCTTGGCGCCGCGCCAGTTGATGGTGCCGCTTTTGGTCGGTACCACGCCCATCAGGCAGCGGAGGAGCGTCGTTTTGCCTACGCCGTTGCGGCCTAGCAGCACGGTTAGCTTGCCGTCGGGGGCCGTCAGTCGCACATTTCTTAGGATGTGGCTGCCGCCGTAGTATTGGTTCAGGTTTTCTACTTCTAGCATGGGGCTTTGTCTGTCGTTTGTTTGCGGGTGGTTTTGTTTTTTCGTGTCGGTGTATTAGTGCGCCCCGGGGAGGGCGCACCAATAAACCGACACGAATACAAGCTCAACGAAAAGTCAAAAGAACACCCCTACCGTCCAAGATAAGACTCAACAACAGCGTCATCCCGCTTGACGGAATCAAGCGTGCCTTCTGCAAGAACACTCCCTTCAGCCATAACAGTAACCTTCCCACTATCACCGCTGAGTGCAGCAACAAACTCCATATCATGCTCGACGACCATCATCGAGCAAGACCCGCGGAGCGTATTGAGCAACTCAGCAAGCTCCATCGTCTCGTGATCGGTCATGCCAGCGGCGGGCTCATCAAGCAAAAGCAGCGCCGGTTGCTGCATCAGCAACATGCCGATCTCAAGCCGCTGCTTCTGTCCATGCGATAACTCTCCCGCCAGCCGCGTCGCATGATGCTGCAAGCGAATCAGTTCGAGCGTCTCCTCGATGCGCGCCTGCGCCGCCCGATCCAGCCGCGCCCGCAACGAGGCGAACCACCGCTTGTCCGTCTTCATCGCGAGTTCGAGGTTCTCCCACACGGGATGATTCTCGAACACAGTCGGCTTCTGAAACTTGCGGCCGATGCCCGTACGCGCAATGACAGGCTCCGTCATGCGCGTGAGATCGAACGTCTGGCCGAGAAAGACCTTGCCGTCTTCAGGCCGCGTCTTGCCGGTGATGACGTCCATCATCGTCGTCTTGCCCGCACCGTTCGGGCCGATCACACACCGCAATTCGCCCACGTCGATCGACAGCGTGAGTTTGTTGAGCGCGCGAAAGCCATCGAAGCTCACCGTCACGTCTTCGAGATAAAGAATCGTGCCGTGCGATACGTCGATCTCTCCGGGCGCAGGCACATGCCCGAGTCCGGCCACGCCGTTGAGGTTCGAGTCGTCGTAGACAGGCGGAATCGGCGGCAAGTCGACAATCAATGCGTTGTGAGCGGTCATTCCGCAGTGTCTCCCGCAGTCTTCTTGCGACGCGCAAGGTCGATGAGTCCCATGATTCCGTTAGGCAACAGCAACGGCACGAGCGTGAAGATCAGGCCAAGAAAAAAGAGCCAATACTCGGCGAAATAGGCGGTGAAGAAGCTCTTCGCGCCATTGACCGCGAATGCGCCGATGATCGGCCCGATCAGCGTGCCGCGTCCGCCGACCGCGACCCAGATCGCCATTTCAATCGAATTGGCGGGCGACATCTCACTCGGATTGATTATGCCGACCTGCGGCACATACAGCGCACCCGCAATGCCGCACAGCACCGCCGACACTGTCCATATGAAGAGCTTGTAGGCGAGCGGGCTATAGCCGAGGAACATCAGGCGCGCTTCGCCATCGCGCACGCCAGTGACGACGCGGCCCAGCTTCGATGTCACGATCCAGCGCGCCGCCAGGAACGCCAGCACGAGCACCGCGAACGTGATAAGGAAGAGGGCAGTGCGCGTGCCGGGATGCGTGACGGAAAAGCCCGCGATGCGCTTGAAATCGGTGAAGCCGTTGTTTCCGCCAAAGCCCGTTTCATTGCGATAGAAGAGCAGCATCGCCGCAAACGTCATCGCCTGCGTGATAATCGACAGATACACGCCCTTCACGCGCGAACGAAACGTAAAGAAGCCGAAGACCCACGCAAGCACGCCCGGCACTAGGACGACGAGCAGCAGCGCATACCAGAGATGCTCCGTGCCTTGCCAGTACCACGGCAACTCGCGCCAGTCGAGAAACACCATGAAGTCGGGCAGATCGCTCTGATACGTACCTTCGCGACCGATCGACCGCATCAGATACATGCCGATCGCATAGCCGCCCAGCGCGAAGAACAGCGCATGCCCGAGGCTCAGAATGCCGCAGTAACCCCAGACGAGATCGAGCGCGAGCGCGCCGATTGCATAGCACATGAGCTTGCCGACGAGCGTCATCGCATATGCGGACAGATGAAAGGTGCTCGTTTCCGGCAGTGCGAGCGCGGAGAGCGGCACGCAGACGCCCATCGCGATGACGAGCGCGATCAGCGCGATCCATCCGTTGCGTGGCAACAGCGCGGCGCGCGGCGGCAAGCCGAGCGCGAAGCCTGCGCGTGCGGCGCTCGAATCGGGTTGCGGCGCGACGTCGAGATTCGCGCCGATATTCGTCGAGGCGGTCATGGGTCAAGCCTCCGCGCTGCGGCCCTTGAGGGCGAACATGCCCTGCGGACGCTTCTGAATGAAGAGGACGATGAGCACGAGCACCGCGATCTTCGCGAGCACCGCGCCCCAGAACGGCTCGATGGTCTTGCTGACGAGTCCCAGCCCGAAGCCGCCGATCACCGTGCCCGCCAGTTGACCGACGCCGCCGAGCACGACCGCCATGAACGAATCGATGATGTAGCTCTGCCCGAGATCGGGGCCGACGTTGCCGATCTGCGAAAGCGCGCATCCGCCAAGCCCTGCGATGCCCGCGCCGAATGCGAACGCATAGGAATCGACACGCGCGGTCTTCACGCCGACACACGCGGCCATGCGCCGGTTCTGCGTGACAGCGCGTACGAACAGGCCGAGCCGCGTGCGCGTCAACACGGCCCACGCGATGAACACGACGGCAATCGAGAAAGCGAGGATCGTCAGGCGGTTATACGGGAGGATCAGATTCTGCATGACCGCGACGCCGCCGCTCATCCACGAAGGATTCGTCACTTGCACGTTCTGCGCGCCGAAGGTCGTGCGCGTGGCCTGAATCAGGATCAGGGAGATGCCGAATGTGGTCAGCAGCGTTTCGAGCGGACGTCCATAAAGATGCTTCAAAACGAGCCTTTCGAGCACGATGCCGACGAGCGCCGCCGCCATGAACGACGCAGGCACCGCAAGCAGCGGATACCAGTTGAACGCGGCGGGCGCGTAGTGCTGCACGAAGTTCTGAACGACGTAAGTGGCGTACGCGCCGATCATCAGGAACTCGCCATGCGCCATGTTGATGACGCCGATCAGGCCATAAGTGATCGCGAGCCCGAGCGCCGCAAGCAGCAGCACGCTGCCGAGCGACAGACCCGCGAAGATCGTTCCGGCAATCTCGCTGCGGCGCTGGATCGAATCGAGTTCCTCGATGCCCGCTTGCGCAGCGGCGCGCACGCGTTCATCGGATTCGTTATAGCTGCCGTCGCCTTTCTTGACGACGATGGGGCGCAGCAACTCATACATGTCGAGGTCATGGCGAGCCGCGACGAGTTGCGCCGCTGCAAGACGCTTGCTCGCGTCGGGATCGTGCAGCGCGGTCATCGCCCAGAGGGTGTCGAGGCGCTTCTTCAATTCAGAGTCGGTTTCGGCGGCGCGGGCGCGATCGATCAGCGGCTTCATCGATGCATCCGGGTTCTTCAGCAACGCAGCGACGGCTTCGCGGCGCCTTGCGACATCGCGCGAGGCGAGTTGCAGGCCCGATAACGCGCCCGCGACCTTCGTTCGCAGCGAATTGTTCAGCGTGATCGCTTGCGCGTCGGGGGCATCGACGATCTTGCTGGTGATCGGGTCCTTGTTGCCGTCGTCGGTTTGCATCATGACGTGGCCGTCGTCGGTCGCGACGAGCGAGCCGTCAGCGAGCGCGTGCAGCACGGCGACGGAAGGGGCATCGGCGTTGGCGATGAGCTTGTCGATGGCGGCGGACTTCGCCTGGAAATCGTCGCCGGCGAGCGGGGCGAGCTCATCGGCGGTGAGTGCATGAGCGGCGAATGGCGCGAGCGCCAGGAAGCATGCGAGCACTACGCGCAGGAAAGGGGAGGCGAGCGAGCCGGTCATGGTGGCCTTTCTGATCGAACTGAAACGGCCGCGCGTGCGATGACGCCGTGAGGTCATGCACGAACGCGCGGCCTTGCATCAAGCCATCAATGCAACGGACTTATGCCGTGCGCACGCGCGAGCGGCGCAGGAACGACGGAATGGAACTCACGACATCCGGCTTTCCTTCGTTGCCCGCGATGAACGGGCTCCACGGTTGCGCGCGTACGGCGGTCTTCGTTTTCCAGACGACGTTGAACTGGCCGTCGCCGCGAATCTCGCCGATCATCACCGGCTTGTGCAGATGGTGATTGCCGTCCATCGTGAGGGTGAAGCCCGAGGGTGCGGCGACACTCTGTCCGATCATCGCGACGCGCACCTTGTCGACATCGGTGCTCTTCGCTTTCTCGACGGCCTGCTTCCACATGTGAATGCCGACGAAGGTCGCTTCCATCGGATCGTTCGTCACGCGCTTGTTTCCGCCGGGCAGATTCTGCGTCTTGACCCATTCAGCGAATTGGGCTTCGAACTTCTTGTTGGCGGGGTTCTTCACCGACATGAAGTAGTTCCATGCGGCGAGATGGCCGACGAGCGGCTTGGTATCGATGCCGCGCAGCTCTTCTTCGCCGACCGAGAACGCGACGACGGGCACGTCGGTGGCTTTCAGCCCCTGGTTGCCGAGTTCCTTGTAGAACGGAACGTTCGAGTCGCCGTTGATCGTCGAGATGACCGTGGTCTTTCCCCCTTGCGCAAAGGTCTTGATGTTCGCGACGATGGTTTGATAGTCGCTATGTCCGAACGGTGTGTAGACCTCCTGAATATCCGCATCCTTGACTCCTTTCGAGTGGAGGAAGGCGCGCAGGATCTTGTTGGTCGTGCGCGGGTACACATAGTCGGTGCCGAGCAGGAAGAAGCGTTTGGCGCTGCCGCCTTCCGGTCCCATCAGGTATTCGACGGCGGGGATGGCCTGCTGATTCGGCGCGGCGCCGGTGTAGAAGACGTTGCGGGACATCTCTTCGCCTTCGTATTGCACCGGATAGAAGAGCAGGCCGTTGAGTTCTTCGAACACGGGCAGCACTGATTTGCGCGATACCGATGTCCAGCAGCCGAACACGCACGCGACCTTGTCTTGCGTGAGCAACTGGCGGGCTTTCTCGGCGAAGAGCGGCCAGTTGGAAGCGGGATCGACGACGACGGGTTGAAGCTGCCGCCCCATGACGCCGCCGTTCTTGTTGATATCGGCGATGGTCATGAGGGCGGTGTCCTTGAGCGATGTTTCGGAGATCGCCATGGTGCCGGACAGCGAATGCAGAATGCCGACCTTGATCGGACCGGTCGTGTCGGCGGCGTGCGCCCTTGACATGGGCAGTTGGCCTGCGAGGGCCAGCGCGCCCGACATGGAGCCGAGTTTCAGCAGACTGCGTCGTTTCATTTTTGGTTTCCCCCTTGGCGGATGTGGCTTTGGTTTCGCTGCTTTTGGAAAGCTGCCGAAATTTGATGTCGTGGTTTCTTTTGCAAGGGGTATGCCAATGGGGCGGTTCGCACGGCTGGCTTGGGTTTGCTGGGGTTTGTGATTCGTTCTTCGCTTGCGGCCTTGCGGTTGTTCGAGTTGTTTTGGTGCACCAGGCGGTGAGTTTGCATCGTTGCGGTGCGAGTCGTTCTGTTCGTGCGTGTTTTGTTTTCGGTGGTTGGGTCTATTCGTGTCGGTCTATTAGTGCGCCCCTCCCCGGGGGCGGGGGGCACTTTCTTGGCTGTCGACCAGAGTTGGCGCTTCAGCGCCTTACTCTGGTCCCATGCAAAGAAAGTAACCAAAGAAAGCAGCTTTTTTGGCCCGAAGCACAGACTTGCGTTGCCACTCCGTAGAACATCGGTGGCACTCGAATTAATTAGCAGCCTTGAATCACCTTCCACGCTCGCTGAGCACGACCCCATGCGAGCCCCTTGGCTCGACAAAACCAATCCGGACACATCACACCACGCACGAACATTTCAAACGGGAAATAAGCCTTGAAACCCTCGCCGCAAGCCGCGAGCGTTAAGTCGCAAGTCGCAAGTCGCAAGTCGCAAGTCGCAAGTCGCAAGTCGCAAGTCGCAAGTCGCAAGTCGCAAGTCGCGAGTCGCGAGTCGCGAGTAGCGAGCCGTGGCCGCAGCGCGCAGCCCGCCACTCCGCAAGCGACTACGAGCATAAGCACGGACGGACCACGACCACGGACGGACCACGACTACGGACCGCGACCGGATCACCGACTTTGACGGCGAGTGATGGCCCGGGCGTAGTGTTCCCGCGAGCGAAGTCGATGATGCGCTAAGGCACTTGTTGGAAAGGGAAGGTGCTTATGAAATGCTTTGTTGTAGCGAGGCGGCAGGCGTCCCAATGGTGTTGACGAGCCAAGGGGCTCGGAGGACGTTAGTTGTCAGCGGGCGCGGAAGGTGATTCAAGGCTCTTTCAAGCTGAGTGCCACCGATGTTCTACGGAGTGGGCACACAAGTTAGTGCATTGGGCGGTTCAGAAAAAAGCTGCTTTCTTTGGTTACTTTCTTTGCATGGGACCAGAGTAAGGCGCTAAAGCGCCAACTCTGGTCGACAGCCAAGAAAGTGACCCCCGCCCCGGGGAGGGGCGAGCTAATAGACCGACACGAAAAACCGAAGAAAAAATAACCTACCCGCACAAGAGCAAGAATCCTTCATCGATCCCGGCCCCGGGGAAGGGGCGAGCGGCCACGCCGACATAAAAAAAGCAACGCCCGCCCAAGGGCAGAGAACATCACCGATTGACCATCCGCGCAGGAACACTGAGCACAAGCAGAGCCCCAACCACGAGAAACCCGGCAAGCATATACATCCCACTGGAATTAGCCCCGGTGACCTGCTTAAGCCAGCCAACCAGATAAGGACTAAGAAACCCGGCAAGGTTGCCAAGAGAGTTGATCATGGCGATCCCGGCCGCCGCCCCAGTGCCGGCAAGAAACGCCGTAGGCAAACTCCAGAACAACGGCAGCGTAGTGAGAATGCCCATCGTGCCAAGCGTGAGTCCGAGCATCGCAAGCGGCGTATTCCCGGCCCAGATAACCGACAGCACAAGCCCGATAGCCCCAACGAACGCCGGCACGGCAATATGCCACCGACGCTCCCCGCGCTTGTCCGCACTGCGCGCCACGAGCAGCATGCCAACCACCGCCGCGCCATAAGGAATCGCCGACAGCAGCCCGATGGTCAAAGCATCGGTGACGCCCGTCGCCTTGATGATCGTCGGCAGCCAGAAACTCACGCCATAAAGACCCATCACGAACGAGAAATAGATCAGGCTCATCAACCAGACCTTCGGGCTCGACAAGATACGGCTGATCGGCAGATCCTCCTTCTCGACGTTATCCGCCGCGATGTTCCGCTCCAGCAAATCGCGCTCTTCCTGCGTGAGCCACTTCGCCTTGGAAATGCGGTCGTCCATCATCAACAACACGACGATGCCCACGATCACCGACGGAATGCCCTCCAGCAGCAACAGCCATTGCCAGCCGTGCCAGTTGTTCGCGCCGTCGAAGGTCTTCATGATCCAGCCAGACACCGGCCCGCCGATCAATCCCGACAGCGCAATCGCCGTCATGAACAGCGTGGTCATCCGCCCGCGCCGATGCGCCGGATACCAGTACGTCAGATAAAGAATGATGCCGGGAAAAAAGCCCGCCTCCGCGACGCCGAGCAAAAAGCGCATCACGTAGAACATCGTGGGCGTGGTGACGAACATCGTGAGCGCGGAAATGATGCCCCACGAAATCATGATTCGCGCGATCCACACGCGCGCACCGACTCTATGCAGAATGACGTTGCTCGGTATCTCGAAGATGAAATAGCCGAAGAAGAAAATGCCCGCGCCGAAGCCATACACGGCATCCGACAAACCAAGATCGGTGGACATTTGCAGCTTGGCAAAGCCGACGTTCACGCGGTCCAGATACGCCACCACGTAACAGATCAGCAGCAGCGGCGAGAGCCGCCAGGCGACCTTGCGATACGTCGCTTCCTCAAAGCTCGAAGGCGCGCCCGCGCCCGGGCGCTGCATGGGATTGGCAGTGCTCGACATCTCGTCTCCTTACGCTCGTGCAAACGCGAGCATCGTTATATTCGCGTAAGGATTCTAGCCGCTCGGCCGCACGCCAAGCGGCTGTTTTAGATGGGGAAAACACCGATAAAGCCGACGCGGGCGCGCGTCGGCCCCCGCGTCAGACGCAGCGTCCGCCGTCCACTTCGAGCGCCACGCCCGTGATGAATTCGGCATCGTCGGAAGCGAGATAGAGCGCCGCATTCGCGATGTCCTGCGGCGTCGACAGGCGGCCGAGCGGAATCGTCGCGAGGAACTTCTGACGGTTCGCGGGCGTGTCCTCCATGCCCATGAACTCGGAGAGCAAGCCCGTTTCGCCCATCACCGGATTGATGCAGTTCACGCGGATGCGATCGGGGCCCAGCTCCACGGCCAGCGCCTTGCTCGCGACGATCACCGCCGCCTTGCTGCCGTTGTACCAGACAAGACCAGGGCGCGGCCGCACGCCCGCCGTCGATGCAATGTTGATGAACGCGCCGCCGCCTTGCTGACGAAAATACGGCACGAACTGCTCGACGCTCCAGTAGATGCTCTTCACGTTCACCGCATAGACGCGATCGAACTCGGCCTCGGTCACATCGAGCACGGGCTTGTTACGGTGCGTCGTTCCCGCGTTGTTGACGACCACCTGCACGCTGCCGAAGTCGTTGATGGTCGCATCGAAGAGACGCTGCCAGTCTTCCCGCTTCGTGACATCGCCCTGAACGGCGATCGCGCGTCCGTGCTTCGCTTCCTGCGACGAAGCCAGCGCGATTTCGCTGGCGACGCGCTCGGCCGCCGCGCCGTTCAGATCATTGACGACGACGTTCGCGCCTTCGCGTGCGAACGTCTTCGCGATGCCTTCGCCGAAACCCGAGCCCGCGCCCGTCACGATTACCGTTTTGCCTTGCAGTCGCATGTTGTCTCCTGTTGATGGCTATGCATCAGCCGTGCTTGATTGCAATGGTCTTGAGCGTGGTGAAGCCATAAAGCGCCTCGAAGCCCTTCTCGCGCCCGTGTCCCGAATGCTTGACGCCGCCGAACGGCAATTCGACGCCGCCGCCCGCGCCATAGTTGTTGATGAACACCTGCCCCGAACGCACGCGCCGCGCAAGCCGCATCTGCCGCGCGCCGTCGCGCGTCCAGATGCCGGCGACGAGGCCGTAGTTGGTGTCGTTGGCGAGCTTCAATGCGTCGGCTTCATCGTCGAAGGGCATCACGGCGAGCACCGGGCCGAACACTTCCTCACGCGCGAGCCGATGCGTGCGCGGCACGTCGCGCAAGAGCGTCGGCGCCTGATAGAAGCCCGCTTCCGGCGCTTCGGTGACGACTTCGCCATGCGCGGCCATCGCGATGCCGTCGTGCTGCGCATCGGAGAGAAAGTCCCACACGCGCTGCTGCTGCTTCGCGCTGATGAGCGGGCCGCAGTCCAGATCGAGTCTGCTCGGGCCGACCTTCAGCGCCGCGAACGCCTCCGACAGCCGCTCGATGAGCGGCTCGTAAGCCGCACGCTCGATTAGCACGCGGCTGCCCGCCGAACACGTTTGCCCCGCGTTCTGTACGATCGCCGCGACGAGCACGGGCAGGGCGGCGTCGAAGTCGGCATCGGCGAATACGATTTGCGGGGACTTGCCGCCCAGTTCGAGGGTGACGGGCACGTGATTGTCGGCGGCCATCTTCGTGACGGCGGCGCCCGTCATCGGTGAGCCGGTGAACGAAATGTGATCGATGCCCGGATGACGCGCGAGCGCCGCGCCCGCTTCGTATCCGTAGCCGGTGACGATGTTCAGCGCGCCTTCCGGCAATCCCGCCTCGGCGGCCAGCTCGGCTATGCGCAGCAGGGAAAGGCACGCGTCTTCCGCTGGCTTGACGACGCACGCGTTGCCCGCGGCCAGCGCCGCGCCGACGCTGCGCCCGAAGATTTGCAGCGGATAGTTCCACGGCACGATATGCCCGGTCACGCCATGCGGCTCGCGGATCGTAAGCACGGTGAAGCCGGACTGGTACGGCAGCGTCTCGCCGTGCAGCTTGTCGGCGGCGCCCGCATAGAACTCGAAGTATCGTGCGATGCCCGCCGCGTCGGCGCGCGCCTGCGTGAGCGGCTTGCCGGTGTCGCGCGCCTCGATCTGCGCGATGTCCTCGTGACACGCGGCGATCAGCATCGAGAGCCGCGCGAGGATGCGCCCGCGGTCGGCGGCGCTCGTCGCGCCCCATGCGCCGTCATAAGCGGCGCGGGCGGCGCTCACGGCGCGGTCGATATCGGCGCTCGTGCCGCGTGCGATCTGCGAGAACACCTGCCCATCCGATGGATCGACGACCGGAATCGTTTCGCCGCTCGACGGCGCGGTCCACCGGTTGCCGATGAAATGCTTGCCTTCTTCCATGCGTGTCTCCTGGGTCTGTTCGACTATAAAACAGCCATGCGATGCCGCGTAAGGGCCGGTCGCACGGAATGCGACGTCGACGTAACTGCGAGGCGCATGACGCGGCCAGCGGTCTTTGCGCGGCAGCCCCTGACTATAATTGCATTCCGGCGAACGCCTGAAACGCGCCGCATCGCCGCGCCGCGCGCCGCTTGCTCGGGGAAGGCCAAACGGCGCGCCGCATTCCGCACGCTGTAGCTGTTTTCGGGCGTCCGCGTCGCCGTTCGGTCATGCAAACGGCCCTTGCGATGGTCCGCCATCGTCCAGCACGGCGCGCCACGCAGCCCCGGTCCGGCAGGCTCCTTTGGCTATAATGCCTGAAGTGTTTCACCTCGCTGCGCCGGCGTTTCACGCGTCGCCTGCTTCCCGTACCAACTTCTCCAGAGAGCGCTCATGAGCTTCAACAACGTACCTCCCGGTAAGGACCTTCCGCAGGATTTCAACGTCATCATCGAAATTCCAGCACAGAGCGATCCGGTCAAATACGAAGCGGACAAGGACATGGGCCTGCTCGTCGTCGATCGCTTCATCGGCACCGGCATGCGCTATCCGGCGAACTACGGCTTCATCCCGCAGACGCTGTCGGGCGACGGCGATCCCGTCGACGTGCTCGTCATCACGCCGTTCCCGCTGCTCGCAGGCTCGGTCGTGCGCGCACGTGCGCTCGGCATGCTGCAGATGACCGATGAATCCGGCGTCGACGCGAAGCTGATCGCCGTGCCGCACGACAAGATCTGCCCGATGACGGCGAACATCAAGTCGATCGACGACGTGCCCGAATACCTGAAGGATCAGATCAAGCACTTCTTCGAGCAATACAAGGCGCTCGAAAAGGGCAAGTGGGTGAAGGTGGAAGGCTGGGCGGGCATCGACGCCGCGCACAAGGAAATCACCGAAGGCGTCGCGAACTACACGAAGTAAGCGCGCTTCATCGTTGAGAGACGCCGCCGCGTGCTTCGACGCGGCGGCGTTTTATTTTTCTTCGCTTGCTTCGGCTTCTGTCCGGGGCAACACGGACTCAAGCGTTCTTTCGCCCGCGATCAACGCGCGCTTTTGCTGTACCGGCAGGCGCTTGACCCAATACTCGGCGCGCGACGCCTCGGAGCGCCCGGACACTTCGAACGACGCCATCACTCTGACTGGCTTTCTCGTGCGCGTATAACGCGCGCCCTTGCCGCTCGCGTGCGCGGCGAAACGCGCATCGACATCGGTGGCGATGCCGGTGTACAAGCTGCCGTCGGCACATTCGATCAGATAGAGAAACCACGGCATCGCGTCGTACCGGCAAGGGCAAGGAATTGCCGCGCATTATCGCCGATGACCGCGCCATTGGCCCATGCCGACGCCTTTTATCGACTTGCGCGAGAATAGCCGCTTCGCGCATGACGCGCTCATCGGTCACACAGCGAGGTAGCCTGTTGAATCGCGAAGTCGAAATTCACGTTGTCGATACGCTCGACGATATCCCGGCGGACGACTGGAATCGCCTCGCCGGCGACAATCCTTTCGTGCGGCACGGCTTTCTTCGGGCGTTGCAGGACACGCATTGCGCGGTCAAGCGCACAGGCTGGCGCGCGCATCATCTCGTCCTGCGGCGCGGCGGCGATTTTGCCGGCGCGATGCCGCTCTATCTCAAGTCGCATTCGCGCGGGGAATATGTCTTCGATCACGCCTGGGCCGACGCCTTCGAGCGGCATGGCTTGCGCTATTACCCGAAGGCCGTCTCGGCGGTACCGTTTTCGCCGGTGACGGGCCCGCGCCTCATCGCGGCGGAGCATGAGGATCGCGTGCTGCTCGCGCGAGGTGCGATCGAACTGACGCGCCGACTCGATATCTCCTCGCTGCACGTGCTGTTTCCGCACTCACAGGACATCGATGCGCTGACGGACGCCGGCTACATGCTGCGCGAAGGCGTGCAGTTCCACTGGGAGAATCTGCCCGGCGACGGCTACGCGAACTTCGACGCCTTCCTCGCGACGATGAGTCACGACAAGCGCAAGAAGGTAAAGCAGGACCGGCGTCGCGTGATGGAAGCGGGCGTGAGCTACACGTGGCTGCGTGGCGCGGAGATAGACCAGAGCGCGCTCGACTTCTTCTACAGCTGCTACGACAACACGTATCGCGAGCACTGGAATGCGCCGTATCTGTCGCGTGAGTTCTTCGGGCAGATTCACGCCGATGCCCCCGACAGCATGCTGCTCGTGATCGCCGAAGCGGACGGCGAGCGGCTCGCGTGCGCGCTCAACATGATCGGCGGCGACACGATGTACGGCCGCTACTGGGGCACGCGCGAGTTCATCTCGGGGCTGCACTTCGAGACGTGCTACATGCAGGGCATCGCGTATTGCATCGAACACAAGCTCGCACGATTCGAAGGCGGCGCGCAGGGCGTGCACAAGATGTCGCGCGGTCTTCTGCCGACGCCGACATGGTCCGCGCACTGGATTGCGGATCAACGCTTCGCGCACGCAATCAGCGAGTTTCTGGATGCCGAAACCACCGCGATGAACGAGCATATCGAAGAGCTGGAAGCGCACACGCCGTTCAGAAAAAAGGCTTAGGGTCACATGCGATAATCGTTTCGACGCTTTGCTTTTCGTCCGACACACCCCGCGCAGGCAACGATGAACATGAGCAAGAACTTCTTCAATTTATACAGTCATGATTTCGCGCGCGTCGCGGTCGCCATTCCGAACTGCAAGGTGGCCGATCCCGCGTTCAACGCCGAAGAGACCATCAAGCTCGCAAGGCAGGCAGCCGCCCGCGGTGCGGTGCTCGTCGCGTTTCCTGAGCTCGGCCTGTCCGCCTATACGTGCGACGATCTCTTCCATCAAAGAGCCTTGCTCGATGCCTGCGAGGATGCGCTCGGCAGCATCGTCGAGGCGTCGAAGGGATTGAAGATCGCGATGATCGTCGGCCTGCCGGTGCGTGCCGAGCACAAGCTCTTCAATTGCGCGGTCGTCGTGGCGGATGGCGTGATTCGCGGCGTCGTGCCGAAGAGCTATCTGCCGAACTACGGCGAGTTCTACGAAGCGCGTCAGTTCAGTCCCGCCGATGCGGCCACCACGAACACGCTCGCGCTCTGCGGCCAGCAGGTGCCGTTCGGTGCATCGCTGCTATTCCAGCTTAAGGACCTGCCGCTCTTCCGGTTCCATGTCGAAATATGCGAGGACGTGTGGGTGCCGATCCCGCCGTCGTCGTTCGCGGCGCTCGCGGGTGCGACGGTGCTCGTGAATCTGTCGGCGTCGAATATCGTCGTGGGGAAGTCGGCGTATCGGCATCAGCTCGTCGGGCAGCAGTCCGCGCGTTGCGTGGCCGCGTATCTCTACACGTCGGCGGGCGAGGGCGAGTCGACCACCGATCTCGCATGGGACGGGCAGGGCCTCATCTACGAGAACGGCGAGATGCTCGCGGAGTCCGAGCGGTTCGCGGGCGAATCGCATGTGATCTATGCCGATGTCGATCTCGAGCGCCTCTCGCGCGAGCGCATGAAGCAGACCACCTTCGGGCGATCCACCGCGCGCCATGCCGATGAAGTCGCGAAGTTCACCGTCGTCGAGTTTTCGCTGGCGGCGCCGGTCGAAGGCGCTTTGCCGCTGGAGCGTCGCGTCGCGCGCTTCCCGTACGTTCCGGCCGATCGCACGCGCCGCGACGCACGGTGCAACGAGGTCTACAACATTCAGGTCCAGGCGCTGTTGCAGCGGCTGCGGTCGTCGGGGATATCGAAGGTCGTGATCGGCGTATCGGGCGGGCTCGATTCGACGCATGCACTTCTTGTGTGCGCCAAGGCGATGGACCGTCTCGGCTTGCCGCGCGCCAACATCCTCGCCTATACGATGCCCGGCTTCGCGACCAGCGACCGCACGCTTCGACAGGCGCGCGAACTGATGCAGGTGATCGGCTGCACCGCCGAGGAAATCGACATTCGCCCGAGCTGCACGCAAATGCTCGCGGACATCGGCCATCCGCACAGCGAAGACAACGAGCAATACGACATCACGTATGAGAACGTGCAGGCTGGCGAGCGCACGAGCCATCTCTTCAGGCTGGCCAATCTTCATAACGCGATCGTCATCGGCACCGGCGATCTGAGCGAACTTGCGCTCGGATGGTGCACGTATGGCGTCGGCGATCACATGTCGCACTACAACGTGAACGCCAGCGTGCCGAAGACGCTCATCACGCATCTGGTGCGCTGGGTCGCCGAGTCGGGCGCAATCGGCGATGCAGGTACCGACGTGCTCGAACATATCCTGAGCACCGATATCAGCCCGGAGCTCATCCCCGGCAAGGCGAGCGGGGCGCTCGAACAGAAGACGGAAAGCGTCATCGGGCCGTACGAGCTTCAGGACTTCAACCTGTACTACACGATCCGCTTCGGCTTCGCGCCGTCGAAGGTTGCGTTCCTCGCCCATGCGGCCTGGCGCGACCGCGATGCCGGCGACTGGCCGGAAGACCCGAACGTCGCGCGCAATCAATACGGGCTCGCGGATATCCGCAAGGACCTGCGCATCTTTCTGGACCGGTTTTTCCGCACGAGTCAGTTCAAGCGTTCCTGCATCCCCAATGCACCGAAGGTGGGATCGGGCGGCTCGCTGTCGCCGCGTGGCGACTGGCGCGCCCCGAGCGATTCGCAAGCCACTGTGTGGCTCAAGGATCTGGAGCGGATTCCCGAGACGGAGTGACCTTCATCTCGCGGTTTACCGAACCGCCGGCACCATCAAACGCGACTAGAATCGAAAGCATCCGTCACGAGAGTGACGCCCCTTCTCTGAACTCCTGACTCCGAAGCGAGGCACGCCATGAAACGCATCACCGCCATCATCAAACCGTTCAAGCTCGACGAAGTTCGCGAAGCACTCGCCGAAGTCGGTCTGACGGGGCTCACGGTCACGGAAGTGAAGGGCTTCGGCCGCCAGAAAGGGCATACCGAACTCTATCGTGGTGCAGAGTATGTGGTGGACTTCCTGCCGAAGGTGAAGATCGAAGTGGTCGTCGCGAACGATCAGACCGATCAGGTCATCGATGCGATCATCGGCGCGGCGCGCACCGGCAAGATCGGCGACGGCAAGATTTTCGTCGCGGACGTGGAGCGCGTCATCCGCATTCGCACCGGCGAGGAAAACGAAGCAGCGGTCTAATCGCCGCGCGTCGACCTTCGCCGCATCGCAGCCCGCTCGCCCGAGCGGGCTTGTTCTTTCCGCTTCCGCATCGCATGCACCGCTTCGATGCGCGTCTCGCCGTTCCGTATTCCTCCAGGCCGCAACGGATCATCGTGCTGTAACATCGGCTCGAATAATATTTTTGTAAGGAAACTGTCGATGCACCACGCGATAGGCTTCATTCAGGATCTCGCCGTCATCATGGCCATCGCGGGCGTCGTGACGGTGCTGTTTCATCGCTTGCGGCAGCCGGTCGTGCTGGGCTATATCGTGGCGGGCGTCATCATCGGGCCGTACACGCCGCCGTTTCAACTCATCAACGACGAAGCGACCATTCAAACGCTCGGCGAAATCGGCGTCGTCTTTCTGATGTTTTCGCTCGGGCTCGAATTCAGTCTGCGCAAGCTGTTTCGCGTCGGTGCGACGGCGCTGGTCGCGGCGCTCTCCGAGATCGTGCTGATGATCTGGATCGGCTTCGAGATCGGCCGATGGTTCGGCTGGAACGCGATGGACTCGCTCTTTCTCGGCGCGATGCTCGCCATCTCGTCGACGACGATCATCGTTAAGGCGCTGTCCGAGCTCGGCATGAAGCGCGAGAGCTTTGCCCAACTCGTGTTCGGCATGCTGATCGTCGAAGACATCCTTGCCATCGCGATGCTCGTGCTGCTGTCGGGCATCGCGCAGACGGGCTCGGTGAGCGCGGGCATCGCCGTCGTGACGCTCGGCAAGCTGCTGCTCTTCATGACGGTATCGCTCGTCGTCGGCATTCTGACCGTGCCGCGCGCGCTCAATTACGTCGCGCGCGCAAAAAGCGACGAGATGCTGCTCGTCACGGTGCTCGGCTTTTGCTTCGGCTTCTGCCTGCTCGTCGTGAAGCTCGATTATTCGATCGCGCTCGGGGCGTTCCTGATCGGCGCGATCATGGCGGAATCGAAGCATCTCGCGCGCATCGAACATCTGATCGCGCCGTTGCGCGACATGTTCTCCGCGATCTTCTTCGTGACGATCGGGCTGCTGCTCAATCCGACGGTCCTCGTCGATTACGCATGGCCCATCGCGGTCATCACGGTCGCGGTGGTGCTCGGCAAGATCGTGTCGTGCGGCCTCGGCACCTTCCTCGCGGGCAAGGACGGACGCACGTCGATGCGCGTCGGCATGAGCGTCGCGCAGATCGGCGAGTTCTCGTTCATCATCGCGTCGCTCGGCTTGTCGCTGAAAGTGACGAGCGGCTTTCTCTATCCGATCGCGGTCGCCGTCTCCGCGCTGACCACGCTGTTCACGCCGTATCTGATGCGCGCCGCCGATCCGCTGACGCTGCGCCTCGCCCGCGCCATGCCCGCGCCGCTCGCGAACACGTTCGGGCTCTATTCGCAATGGCTCGCCAGCCTGACGCCGGCCACGGGTGGCGCGACGCTCTTCTCGATGACGCGGCGCATCGTGCTGCAGATCGCCGTCAATCTCGCGCTCGTCGCCGCGATCTTCCTCGGAGCGTCGTATTCAGCGCCGTTCGCATCGCAGTATCTGTCGCGCTGGCTCGACACCGATAATGCGCAACGTGTCGTGCTGTGGAGCGCCGCGCTCGTCGTCGCGCTGCCGTTTCTGGTCGCGGTGTATCGCAAGCTCGAGTCGCTCGCGCTGTTGCTCGCGGAGGTCAGCGTGCAGCCCGCGAAAGCGGGGCGCTTCACAAGGGCGATCCGCACGGCGATTTCCGGCCTGATTCCGATCGTCGCGATGTTCGGCGTCTTCCTGCTCGTCGCGGCGCTGTCGGGCGGCATCCTTCCGCCGTTCGGCCTGATGATCGGCGTGCTGCTGTGCGCGGCGCTGCTGCTGACGGTGTTATGGCGCTGGTGCGTGAAAATCCACGCGACGATGCAGATCGCGTTGCGCGAGACGATGGAGGAAACGCGCGATCATTGAGGCGCGCGCATCGATGCAGATGTGAGCAAATGTGTGCTGGTTTGCGTCGTGCGGTTCGATGGGCGGATAATCGACTTCTCTTTTTCTTTCGTGGCGCCGCGCGCGCCTGAAATCGGGATGAGCGAAAACAAAACGTCCAACGACTCAGGCAACACCGCCAATAACGAGACCCGCGCAGGCAATGCCGCCGGGGACGCCGCCAGTCGCGCCGCCGAAGCACGGCGCGGCGGCGCGGATGCTTCCGCCGCCGGCGGCTCGCGCGACAGCGCATCGCCCACGGCTTCGACATCGCCTCCGGTCAGCGCGACGCAGCGCGCATCGACGGATTCGCCTGCGAGCGCATCGGCCGTCGAACCCGTCGATACCGCCGCCGCGCGCCGCGACGACGCACAGCAGTCCGCTCGCGAAGCCCGCGCCAATGCCGCAAGCGCGACCGCCTCGCAAGAGGCCGCCGTCCGCGCCAGACATCCGGCGCGCGTCGAGCCGGTCGACGCGAAGGCAAGCCTCGCGCAGAACCTCGAAGCCGCCACCGAAGCCGAGGCTGAGGCCGAAGCGGAAGCGGAAGCGGAAGCGGAAGCCGCCACCGAAGCTCAAGGCTCGGCTGCGGCGGACGTGGACACGCAGGTCAACGCCCACGTTCTGCCGCCCGATTTCAGCAAGCTGAATCCGCCGCAGCACATGGCGGACGCGCCTTCCGCGCCGCCGGCCTATCTCAAGAATTCCGATTCGGCGTGGTCCGTGTTCGGGCGGATCATCGCGGCGCGCGCGCGGCAAATCTTCGACCGGGCGGGGCAGCGCATCACGCAGCGGACCTTGCGCATCGGCGTGTCGGCGCGGATCTTTCATCCGGAGCCGGGCGCGCGGGGCTTGCGCGGCAAGACGCTGCAGTATCTGGAGGAATCGATCGCGCACTGGGTCATGTCGCGCGACGTGCTCGTGTTCATGATACCGACGGTCGGTCATCAGGGGATGCTGCATCCGAGCAACATCCGTCTGCGCGATTACGCGAAGCATCTGGACGGCCTGCTGCTGCAAGGCGGCGCGGACGTGTCGCCGCAGTCCTACGAGGAAGCGACGACGCGTCCGGAATGGCCCGGCGACCGCGTGCGCGACATGTACGAACTGGAACTGCTGCACGAGTTCGTCGAGTCGGGCAAGCCCGTGCTCGGCGTGTGCCGTGGCTGCCAGCTCATCAACGTGGCGTTCGGCGGCACGCTTTACGGCGATATCGCCACCGATGTGCCCACGGCCGGCCTGCACGTCAGCGAGCACTACGACCAGCATCGCCATTCGATCCGCTTCCCCGATGGCTCGTCGCTCGTCAACATGTTCCCGCATCAGCGTGAGGCGATCGTCAACTCGATCCACCATCAGGCGGTGAAAACGCTCGGGCGCGATCTGAACATCGAGGCGGTGTCGTCGTCGGACGGGATCATCGAGGCGGTGCGGTATCGCAAGGCGCCGTTCGTCGTCGGCGTGCAGTGGCATCCGGAGTTTCATCGCGCGGGCGGCGAGGAGTTGCTCGATTGCACGCCCTTGCTCGATACGTTCCTGCGTGTCGCGCGGGAGACGCGTTTCTAGGCGCGCGTGAGCGGTCAGGCACAAATGAAAAGGCCGGCTTCGAGCGGGCCTTGTGCTTTCCAGCGATCTGCTTTGCGCGGGCCTTAGCGCGCCGGCGTCACCGTCACAGGCGTGATGCCGGCTTCCGTTGCGCGCTGAAGCTGATCGACCTGCTGCTGCAATGCGTGCAGCTTGCGTTCCGCTTCGAGCTTGTCGCCCTGGAGCGAAGCCGACTCCGCCTGCAGCTTCTGTTGACGCTCGGAGACCTGACTGTCCTGCTGCTGCGCAAGCGCGAGATCGGCAGACAGGCGGCTTGCCCGATTCGACGATACCGCGATCACGCGTTCCAGCAGCGCCGTCTGCGCCTGCAAGCGCGTGCGGCGAATCTCACCGTCCGCGAGTTCGAAGGTCTTGCGGGCGAACTGCGAATACACCGATTCCGCGCGCGTTTCGTCCCGCGTCTTGACTACACGCCACAAGCGCGTCTCCTGCTGAAGCGCGACGTAGTAGAGCATCTCTTGCGGCAGGAAATAGAGCTTTGCGCCATAGCTCGCGTTGCGGGTCGCGCGAAGTTCGTTCACGCGCCCGGCCTGGATCATGTCCTGCAGTTCCGCGAGATTGCCGGAGACGTTCGACGAGCCATCGGCCTGGATGCCGGACAAGTCCTCCACGGGCGGGGCCGCCGGCGCGGCGGACGCATTTGTGAAAGCCGCAACGAATGACAGGGCGACGGCGAGCGTCGCGATAAGGATAAGACGTGAGTGCTTCATTGTTGGCGTCATGCCGATAAGGTTGAACGGGCGTCGAAGGCGGGCCACGGCTTTGTTTCGCGCGGGCGTCGTCCGCCTACCGCCTGGGTGTCGGGGCGTTGCTGTCGAGCGTCGGGTTGTGCTGAAGGAGCGAGTAGAGCGCTTCGACGTTCATCGCGACGGGCGGCTGCGAGCGCGGACGGGCGCTTTCCTGTGCGACCTGTTCGGAATAGGCCCGCCGCGCTGCCGCGTGCTTCGGCGCCGGGTTAGCGACGACGGCGTAATCCTCGCCGACGGTGCTCCTGCGCGCGCCTCGGCGACGGTCGTGTGTGATGCGCGTTTCTCCGGTTTCGCCGCCGCGCCGCGCGTTGGCGCGTGCATCTGCGCCCGCGTGGAAACCGCCGATGACGGCGCGCGAGCTTCGTGCACAGTGCTCGCGCCGTTTCGTGGCTTGGTGCTGGCGTGGTCCGGCGATGCTGCCTTCGGCGGCTTGGCGCGATGGACGGTCACGCTGCTGACGCTGGCCGGCGCTTCGGGGTTTGCAGCCTTGGCCTGGCGGGTCGTCCGGATATGCGTCTCGGTGCGAGCCTGCGCCGGGGTTGCCGCCGGTTGTGGCGCGCTTTGAGCCTCGGCTCGCGCCGGGCTAGAGATCGCGCTCGCTTCGACGTGCGATGCCCGCGCGTCGAAGCTTGCAGCGGCGCTTACAGGCACGGTGACTTGCGATGCCGCCATCGGCTTCGGCGTATCGATCGCGCGGACTGCCGCGATGGTGCCGTCGGGTTCCTCGTTCACCGGATGCTGCCCGCGACCGAACAGCAGCCACACGATCAGCGCGGCGCACGCGAGCGCAATGGCTCCCGTCATCGGCTTCGCGAGGAACGCGTAACGATCGTGGACAGCCGACTCAGCCGCAGGTGCGCTCACGGCAAGCGGCACGCGAACCGGCTCTGCGGGCTGTTGCACGGCGGGGTTCGCTGGCGCGTCCGCCGCCTGCATCAGATGCAGCATCTTTTGACGAATGCGGCCTTCGGTCAGCATGCCCCAGATGTTGGCGGCGCGGTAAGGCGCGTTGCCATCGCGAAGGCCCAGCGCGTCGACGTAAGCCGTTCGAAAGAGCGCTGCCGCGATCGCAAATTCGAACTCCGAGCGAATCGGGCGAGACCGCCAGGGCGACCATTCTCGACCGAACATCAGTGACGGACCGGCGATTGCGCGAAGCGCCGGCAGGCGCAGCTTGCCTTCGATATCGATCAGAGGTTCGGTCATGAAGATTCCAGATGCATGGGTGCAGGCGCGAGACCGGAGCCGCGCCCAAAGCCGCGTCACGGGTCGCGGGCCGCGGTGCGCGGCATGGGCGGCGTGACGGGGCGTCGAGCGAGAAGCCAAAGTTGAGCCGCGATGATACGGAACGCCCGGACGCCCCGCGACCGGATTTCTCCGAAAGAAAGATTTTTATAGGATCACTGATTGACGAAACCGCGCTCGTATGCTGGTCGGGCGTTTGCGCGGTTTTCGGAGTTTCACCGGCTGGCGGCCAGCCTCGCTGTTTGACAGTCCGAAAGTACAACGTATGGGAAAGGACAGTATAAAGAAAGCGTAATTTAATGTTAATTGAGCGAAGTTGAGCGAGGTTGCATGCAATGTTTCGCCGGTAGGCGGTAAGATTCCGATTACCCACATTCATAAACAAATGTAAAGGGTAAACCCTAGGAAAACCGCGCCGGCTCTTGCGTCCTTTTGTCCCGTACCGCAACGGACGCCATGAGCCCCGCTTAGAGAAAGTCTCATGTCCACGACCCACCTGGCACCTGCCAACGAATCCAAGGCCAAGACCGTATTTCGCGTCGTCAGCGGAAACTTTCTTGAGATGTACGACTTCATGGTCTACGGCTACTACGCTTCGGCGATCGCCAAGACCTATTTCCCGAGCGACAACGACTTCGCCTCGCTGATGCTCGCGTTGTCCGTGTTCGGCGCGGGCTTTCTGATGCGGCCAGTCGGCGCGATCGTGCTCGGTGCGTACATCGATCATCACGGCCGGCGCAAGGGGCTGATCCTCACGCTCGCGCTGATGGCGGTCGGCACTGCGCTCGTCGCGCTCGTGCCGGGCTACGCGACCATCGGCGCGCTCGCACCGATCATCGTGTTGTCGGGGCGGCTGCTGCAGGGCTTTTCGGCGGGTGTCGAACTGGGCGGGGTATCGGTCTATCTCTCCGAAATTGCGACGCGCGGCAACAAGGGCTTCTATTGCGCGTGGCAGTCGGGCAGCCAGCAGGTGGCAGTCGTGTTCGCGGCGCTCATCGGCGTGATGATGAACCGCCTGCTGCCGCCCGAGCAGATGACCGCGTGGGGCTGGCGCGTGCCGTTCCTGATCGGCTGCCTGATCGTGCCGTTCCTGTTCATCGTCCGCCGCTCGCTGCGTGAGACGGACGAGTTCCTCGCCAGGAAGCATCGCCCGAGCATGGGTGAGATCGCGCGCTCCATCGCTCAGAACTGGGGCGTCGTGCTGGCGGGCATGGGGATGGTCATCATGACGACCGTCTCGTTTTACATGATTACCGCCTACACGCCGACCTTCGGCAAGGAAGTGCTGAAGCTCAGCGCCATCGATGCGCTCGTCGTGACGGTCTGCGTCGGCCTCTCGAATCTGGTCTGGCTGCCGGTGATGGGCGCGGTGTCGGATCGCATCGGCCGCCGTCCGGTGCTGCTGTTTTTCACCATTCTGACGATTCTCACGTCGTATCCGGCGGTGCAGTGGCTCGTCGCGGATCCGTCGTTCGGGCGTCTGCTGATGGTCGAACTGTGGCTGTCGTTCCTGTACGGCAGCTATAACGGCGCGATGGTCGTGGCGCTGACGGAAGTCATGCCGGTCGATGTCCGCACCACCGGCTTCTCGATGGCCTATAGCCTCGCGACGACCATCGGCGGTTTCACGCCCGCCATCTCGACTGCGCTGATCCACGGGACCGGCAACAAGGCCGCGCCCGGCCTCTGGATGGGCCTCGCGGCGATCTGCGGGTTGATCGCCACGCTCGTGCTGTACCGTTCGCCGGAAGCGCGGAACCAGTACAAGACCGCCTGAGTTCGCACCGCATCGCATGGATTTGCATGCGGATGCGAATGCGGATGCGGATGCAAAGAAAAGCCCCTCGCGTCAGTCTGAACGAGGGGCTTTTTAGTATCGGCGTTCAGGCGCGCAAGGCGTCGGCGACTTCCGCCACGACGCTCGCCCAGTCGCCCGGCGCGCGCTGCCGCACGAGCCGCGCGCTCGGATACCACGCCGTTCGTCGACTATCGACGCCCCAGCGCCAGTCGGCCGCGAAGGGCAGCATGACCCAGACGGGTTTGTTGAGCGCGCCGGCCAGGTGCGCGACGGACGTATCGACCGATACGACCGCATCCAGGCGATCGACGATCGCGCCGGTATCCGCGAAATTCTCGAGCCGTCCTTCGAGGCGATGGATGGTGCGCGCACGCGGATGCGCGACGAGCGCCGCGCGTTCGTCGTCGGTGAGGAAGGGCTGCAGCACGATCCAGTCGATGCCCTCGAGCGCGAACAGCGGCGCGAGCGCGTCGAGCGGCGCGGAGCGCGTTTCGCCCGGCTGCAGCCGCCCGGACCACGCGATGCCGATCTTGCGCTTCTGCTGACCGCCGAGCGAGCCGCGCCATTTGCGGCGATAGTCGGCCGGCACGACGATATACGGCGCGCGCGCCGGAATCGTCTCCAGCGATGTCATGCCGAGCGCAAGCGGCAGGCTCAGCAGCGGACAGAAGGCGTCCGCGCTGGTCGCCGGTTCGTCGGTCCGGCTTTTCAGTTCGATGCGAGCCGCGCGCGCCGCCGGCGCGAGCAGCGGCTCGAGCGCCGGCTGCATTTCGAGCACGAGCTTGCCGACGCGCTTCGCCGCAAAAGCCGCGAAGCGCATGAACTGCAGCGTATCGCCGAAACCCTGCTCCGCGCGCACGCGCAGCGTGCGGCCCGGCAGCGGTTCGCCCGACCAGCGCGGCAGCGGCGGCGCGGGTTCGCTGCCGGGCGTCTGCAAACGCCATTCGTAGGCGGGGAGACCGCGCTCGTAGTCGCCTGTCGCGAGCAGCGCAAGACCGCGATTGAGATGTGCGGCGGGCATCTGCGGATCGAGGCGCAAGGCTTCGTCGAATGCGCGGATGGCGGCGGCGTGGGCGGTCAGCGCGAGATGCGAATTGCCGAGACACAGCCACGCGACGCCGTATTTCGGATCGAGTCCGACTGCGCGTTCATACGACAGCACGGCCTCCTCATGGCGATTAAGCCTGGCGAGCGCATGGCCGAGGCCGAAGTGCCCCGGCGCGAAACGCGGCTGCAGGCTGATTACCTTGTGGAAACGGGGCAGCGCTTCTTCCGCTTGCGCGCGGGCATCCAGCAGATTGCCGAGGTTGAAGTGCGCGGCGACGTAGTCCGGTTCCGCGTCGATCGCGGCGCGAAAATGCGCGATCGCGCCCATCGGGTCGCCGAGCGCGTTCAGCGCCATGCCGAGGTTGTTGTGCGCGCCCGCGTGACGCGGCCGCAGCGCGATCGCGCGGCGAAAGGCGCGGGCGGCGTCCTCGTAGCGGGAAAGCGAAGAGAGCGCGTTGCCGAAGTTGTTCCAGGCGGCGGCATCGTTCGGCTGGGCGCGAAGGGCTTTCTCGAAGGCGTCGGCGGCGTCTTCGTGCCGGCCTATCGCCGTGTAGGCGTTGCCGAGGTTGTACTGGGCGAGCGCGAAGCCCGGCGCGAGCGTGAGCGCGTTGCGAAAACGCTCGATGGCGTCGTCGATACGGCCGAGCGCCTTCAACGCGTTACCGAGGTTCAGTTGCAGGGCGGCATCGGTGGGGCGCAGATCGACGGCGCGGCCGACGAGCGCAGCCGCTTCCTCGTGCTGCCCCTGTTGATGGCGCAGCACGCCGAGGTAGTGCAGCGCTTCGACGTGGGCGGGTTCGGCGGCGAGCGCGGCTTGATAGTCGCGTTCCGCATCGGTCAGGCGGCCGTCACGATGGGCCGCGAAGCCGCGGGCAAATACGGTGTCCATGACGGAGGAATGTTGCAAACCACGCATTTTCCCACATCAGCAGGCAGGGCTTCCGAATCTACGGTTGACACGTTGTCTCGATGATACTTAACATGTGAACACCTATTCATATGTTAATGATATCCGTGGCGTCCTCAGTTCCTGTCTCCGATTCGGCGACTTCCGATGATCGCGTGGTGCCGCTTGCGGACTTGTTCCGTTTGCTTGGCGATCCGACGCGGCTGCGCATCGTGCTGGCCTGTGTCGAGCGCAGGCGCGCGGTCGGGGCGATTGCGGAATCGCTGGGCTTGTCGGGATCGCTCGTGAGCCATCACTTGCGCCTGTTGCGCGCGGCGCGCATCGTGCGGGCGGAGCGGCAGGGCAAGCAGGTCTTCTACGTCGCGGCGGACCGCCATATCAGTTCGATGCTGGGAGAACTGCTGGAGCACGTGGCCGAGCCGCACCACGACGCCACCGATATCGACTCGACCGACTGAAACAAGAGCAAGCCGATGAGTACGCATTCGCATCACGATCATTCCCACGCGCACGATCACGCCGATCATGCGGGCCACGCGGATCATGCCGGGCACGCCCATGGTCATGAGGCCGGCAGGCATCACCATCATCATCATCATCATGCGCCGCAGGCGGGGCAGGGGCGCACGTTCGCGATTGCCGTCGGGCTCAATGTGGTGATCGTGATCGTGCAGGCCGTTTATGGCGTGATTGCGCATTCGACTGCCTTGCTCGCGGATGCGGGCCACAATCTTTCGGATGTCCTCGGTCTTCTGCTTGCGTGGGGCGCGGTGTGGCTTGGCGCGCGGCGGCCGAGTGCGCGTTATACGTTCGGGCTCGGGAGTTCGTCGATACTCGCGTCGCTTGCCAATGCCGCGCTGCTGCTTTTTGCGTGCGGTGCGATCGTGCTAGAAGCGGTGCAGCGTCTGTTGAATCCGGCGCCGGTTGCGGGATTCGATGTGTTCATCGTCGCGATGCTGGGTCTTGTCGGCAACGGATTTTCCGCGTGGCTTTTCATGCGGGGGAGCAAGGAGGACCTCAACGTTCGCGGTGCGTTCCTGCATATGGCCGCGGATGCGGCAATTTCCGCGGCCGTCGCGGTGAGCGGGCTCGTCATTCTTTACACGGGATGGTACTGGATCGATCCGGCGATGAGCATCATCGTGGTGGGCGTCATTCTTTACGGCACGTGGGGGCTGGGGCGCGATGCGATGCGGCTCGCAATGGCCGCGGTGCCGCCGGGGGTCGATACCGCGGTGATTCAGAATTATCTAACTGCGTTGCCCGGGGTGCGGGCGGTGCATGATCTTCATGTCTGGGCGCTTTCTACTACCGAAAACGCGCTCACCGTGCATCTGGTCATGCCGCAAGGGCATCCGGGGGATGCGTTCCTGCAAGGCGTCGTCGCGACGCTTCGGCGCGAATATTCCATGCATCACGCTACTTTGCAGGTCGATTTTGGGGATGCGTTTACGGGGTGTAGTCTGGATCGGCGGTGAACGGTCTTATTGCTCTGGCGCGGGCGGTTTTTTTCTTCTTCGGTTATTCGTGTCGGTCTATTAGTGCGCCCCTCCCCGGGGCGGGGGTCACTTTCTTTGCTGCTGTGTATAGACCGGACACATAGGTAACACCTGTGTCAGCACATGGGTAACACATTCAACTCCCTTCACCGTTTCCCTTCAAGCTGATCGAATCGATTCGGTGATGAGCGAAGTACATATCGTAACCACCGTCGATCCCTGCACACGGCCTGAAGGCGATGTGCAGATTCGCCAGCGCATTCGATACCTTGAAACGTCGCCCGCCAAAGCGCACCTCGCCGTCG